>Ga0209302_10000004_pt1 | contig 194865 bp, 182 predicted proteins | sample ArcOceMetagenome_2_FD_187445 | JGI IMG/M metagenome (GOLD analysis project Ga0209302, IMG submission 187445) | Marine eukaryotic phytoplankton communities from Arctic Ocean - Arctic Ocean ARC135M Metagenome (SPAdes) (version 2) | ecosystem: Environmental > Aquatic > Marine > Oceanic | place...
TATCCCTGAGGAAAGACTGGAGTGGCTTGCAACAGTTGGCAAAACATAAACCTATCTCAATTAATTGGTTACACCTACCCGACTATTCCCACTCAATAGTGGCCGGCGGCTTGCTTGAAACATCGTAAGCAACTCTAGAGACATCGGAGATTTCGTTGATAATCCGGTTGGAAACTTTTTCTAGTAGCTCATAAGGAAGATGCGCCCAACGTGCTGTCATAAAGTCGATTGTCTCAACGGCGCGCAGTGCAATGACCCACTCATAGCGGCGTGCATCGCCCACTACACCGACAGATTTAACCGGCAGGAATACGGCAAAGGCCTGACTGGTTTTTTGGTACCAACCAAAGTTATGTAGTTCTTCGATAAAGATCGCATCGGCTTCACGGAGAATGGCGCAGTACTCGCGCTTTACTTCACCCAGGATACGCACACCGAGACCGGGGCCAGGGAATGGGTGGCGATAAACCATGTCGTAGGGTAGGCCCAGTTCGACACCGATCTTGCGTACTTCATCTTTAAACAGTTCGCGCAGTGGCTCAACCAATTTCAGGAGCATATGGTCTGGCAGGCCGCCGACATTGTGATGTGATTTAATCACATGGGCTTTGCCGGTCTTTGATGCGGCAGACTCAATCACATCTGGGTAGATCGTGCCCTGAGCGAGGAACTTAACATTATCTATTTTGTGGGACTCTTCATCGAAGATTTCGATAAAGGTATTGCCTATGACTTTGCGTTTCGCTTCAGGGTCACTGACGCCCTTTAGGCCATTTAGAAACTTGTCTTGAGCATTGGCGCGAATCACTTTAACGCCCATATTTTTTGCGAACATCTCCATAACCATGTCGCCTTCATTTTTGCGCAGTAGGCCATTATCGACAAAGACGCAGGTAAGCTGATCGCCAATGGCTTTATGCAGCAGTGCGGCAACAACGGAGGAGTCTACGCCACCGGAGAGGCCCAACAGCACATGGTCATTGCCAACCTGCTCTTTTACTCGGGCGATTTGATCTTCAATAATGGCGGCGGCAGTCCAGAGCCCTTCACAGCCACAAATTTGCAGTGCGAAATGTTCGAACATACGCTCGCCCTGAAGGGTGTGAGTCACTTCAGGATGGAACTGAATACCGTAAAACTTCTTGTCTTCGTTGACCATGCCCGCAATCGGGCAAGATGGTGTTGAGGCCATTAGGCTGAAGCCTTTGGGCATGGCGACAACTTTATCGCCGTGGCTCATCCATACATCAAGCAAGGACTCACCGTCGCTGCTTATATGATCTTTAATATCTTGTAACAGGCCTGATTCGCCTTCGACTTTAACCTGTGCATAGCCAAATTCACGGACATCAGAGGTATCTACCTTACCGCCCAATTGCTCTGCCATGGTTTGCATGCCGTAGCAGATACCCAGCACTGGAAGGCCCATTGTGAATACGCAGTCTGGCGCTCGCGGCGCAGAGGCTCCTCCAGTCACTGACTCTGGACCACCGGAAAGAATAATGCCTTTGGGGTTAAATTCGCGTATTTCTTCTTCAGTAATATCCCAGGCACGTATCTCAGAGAACACACCAATTTCGCGCACACGGCGAGCGATCAGCTGGGTGTACTGGGACCCGAAATCTAGGATAAGAATTTTTTGCGAATGTAGATCTGACATTAATTAACCTTCATAGTGAGACTTTGACAGCTTTTAGTAAAAAGAAAGGCTGCGGTATTACAACGCAGCCTTCTTTAAAATCGAACATTTAAATCAACAACCCGCTATCGGCCACCGGCCGGATAGTTGGGTGCTTCTTTAGTAATCTGAACGTCGTGCACATGGCTCTCGCTGGTACCCGCAGAGGTCACTCGCACAAATTCTGGCTCGGTACGCATCTGGCTCATGGTGCTGCAACCTGTGTAGCCCATAGCTGACCGCAAACCACCCATCATCTGATGGATAATCGCAGATACCGGGCCCTTATAAGGTACACGGCCTTCAATACCTTCTGGAACTAGCTTTTCAGCGCCGTCATTTACATCTTGGAAGTATCTGTCGCTAGAGCCCTGATTGCGTGCCATGGCACCCAATGAGCCCATACCGCGGTAGGACTTGTAAGAGCGGCCCTGATAAATTTCGATCTCGCCTGGTGCTTCTTCGGTACCGGCTAACATTGAGCCCATCATTACCGAACTCGCTCCGGCAACCACGGCCTTGGACATGTCACCTGAGTAGCGAATGCCACCATCGGCAATCACTGGAACACCGGTGCCTTCAAGTGCCGATACTGCTTCGGCAATCGCGGTAATCTGCGGTACACCAATACCAGTAACGATTCTTGTGGTGCAGATCGAACCTGGGCCAATACCAACCTTTACACCGTCAGCGCCGGCATCAGCCAGTGCCTTAGCGCCAGCACCCGTAGCCACGTTGCCACCAATGACCTGTACTTCTGGGTAATGTTCTTTGATCCACTTAACGCGGTCTAGTACATTTTTGGAATGTCCGTGGGCTGTATCGACAACCAACACATCAACACCAGCAGCAACTAAGGCTGCAACTCGTTCGTCTGTGCCTTCGCCTACGCCAACAGAGGCGCCAACACGCAGCCTGCCCTGATCATCTTTACAAGCGTTAGGGTGCTGCTCGGCTTTATCAATATCGGTAACTGTAATTAGACCTTTAAGTTCAAAGTCATCATTCACAACCAATACTTTTTCAATTCTGTGTTTGTGCAGCAGAACACGGACAGCATCTGGCTCGGCACCTTCTTTTACGGTGACCAAGTCTTTCTTAGGCGTCATTACTGACGTCACTAGCGCGTCCATATCGGTGGCAAAGCGCACATCGCGACGTGTCACGATACCCACTAGGTTGCCATCTTCTAACACAGGTAACCCTGAGATATTGTTTGCGACAGTAAGGTCGTAAAGCTCTTTGAGGGTCGCTTTAGATTCGATAGTAAACGGGTTTTTAACCACACCGCTTTCATATTTCTTTACCGACCAGACCTCTTTGGCCTGCTGTTCGATGGTCATGCTCTTGTGGATGATGCCCACACCACCCTCAGCAGCAATGGCAATCGCCAAACGAGCTTCAGTGACCGTATCCATGGCCGCAGACACCAACGGAATATTCATGGTAATGCCACGGGTTAACTGGGAATGAGTCGATACATCTTTTGCCGTGACGTCTGAATACCCGGGTACGAGTAGTACATCGTCAAAGGTTAGAGCTTCATGGGAAATGCGTAACATAGGGACGCTTACCTCAGCGAGGTTTTAAAAAGTAAGCGCTGCATTATAATTCAGTGGCTATGGCTAGGTAAACAACTATTTGGGCCTAAAAAGTTACATAAAACAGTGACTTACTCTGCCCTGCTTCCCTACAATGGGGCTATGATAACGAACCCGACAGAGCGCCAGATCCTCAGCGTTAGCCAGCTTAATCGCAGTGTGCGCCACCTGCTAGAAACCCAGCTTCCCATGCTGTGGGTGGAGGGGGAAATTTCTAACTTCGCTCGCCCTGCATCTGGCCACTGGTACCTTACCCTTAAAGATGACCAGGCTCAGGTGCGCTGCGCTATGTTTCGCAATACTAACCAGCGTGTGGGCTTTCAGCCTGCCAATGGCACTCAGGTGCTGGTGCGTTGCCGCGCCGGCCTCTATGAGGGCCGCGGCGAGTATCAGCTGGTTATCGAACATATGGAAGAGGCTGGCTTTGGCGCTCTGCAACGCCAGTTTGAGATGCTTAAGCAGCAGCTGTCTACTGAGGGCCTGTTTGATACTCAGCATAAACAGCCAATGCCCGAGTCGGTGCGTCATATTGGCGTAATTACCTCGGCCACGGGTGCTGCGGTTAAAGATATTCTGTCGGTGCTTAATCGGCGTTTTCCATCTATTAGAGTCAGTATTTTCCCTACGGCAGTTCAGGGCGCGCAGGCTGCAGGGCAGATCATAGAAGCTATTAATAATGCTAACCGGCAGGGCCAGTGCGACGCTTTGATTGTTGGCCGTGGCGGTGGTTCTCTGGAAGATCTGTGGCCTTTTAATGAGGAGACGGTGGCTCGGGCAATATTTGCCAGTGAGATTCCTATCGTCAGCGCTGTGGGCCATGAGGTGGACTTTACGATTGCTGATTTTGTCGCGGACTTAAGGGCACCAACTCCGTCTGCTGCCGCTGAGCTACTAAGCCCTGATGGCGAAGATATGCTCAATCAGTTTGAGGGCTTTGAGATTCTGCTTGGGGAGGCGATGACCCGCAAGATTAGGCAGTTGGAGCAGCGCACTGACTACCTGCAGAAGCGCCTGCAACACCCTGGTCGCAAGCTTCAGGAACAGGCGCAGCATTTGGACCATCTGGATATCAGGTTGCGGCGCGCTATGGCGGGGACAATGCAACAGCAGGCGGTTCGGATGAAGACTCTGGGGGATAAGCTAGTACGACAAAATCCTAGGGACGCCATTGTTCAGCGACAGCAGCTTGTGGCTAATGCGGTGAAGCATATGATGCGGGCTGTGAGCCAGCAGCTTGAATCTAAGCAAAATAAAACGGCACAGGCTATGCACTTGCTCGACACTGTTAGTCCGCTGAAAACGTTGGGGCGAGGGTATTCTATTATTCGTGATAATAATGATGCGGTTATTAGGAGTGTTGCTGCGGTTAAGGCTGGCGATGAACTGCGGGGGCAGTTGGTCGATGGTGAGGTGGTTTTTGCTGTGACTGGGACGAACAATAAAATTATCTAGATTATCTGTGTTTTGGAAATTGGGGTGCTGTTCCGGTTTACCTATCCCTTTTCCTTTTCAAAACACGCCGTGTTTTGAACGGGAAGAACAAAAGCTAAGCCAGATCAGCGCTCCCAACCTAACTTCGTCAAAACAGGACTCACTACCTTAAACTGATCCCGTACAAAGCTACCCCACCAACGCCTGCTCTAAATCCGCAATAATATCCTCAACCGCTTCAAGCCCCGCAGAAATACGAACCAAGCCCTCAGAAATACCATGCTCACCGCGCTCTTCCGACGTATAAACCCCATGGGTCATACTGGCCGGATGCTCAATCAGCGTCTCCGCATCTCCCAAACTCACAGCCAATTTCGCCAGTTTGAGTTTATTAAGCATGCGAACACCCGCCTCGTATCCACCCTTAAGTTCAAGGGCCATCATGCCGCCAAAAGCATCCATCTGTTTAGCGGCCACTGCATGCCAGGGGTCATTCTTTAAACCGGGGAAAAAGACCTTATCAACCGCCGGGTGAGCGTCCAGCATCTCAGCGATGGCTTGCGCATTTTGGCAGTGGCGCTCCATGCGTAATTGCAGCGTTTTAATGCCACGCAAAATTAAAAATACCGTCATGGGGGAAATTACTGCACCGGTCATATCTTTCAAGCCGAATAGACGAATTTGTTGAATAGTCTCTGCGTCACCCACCACCGCGCCAGCAATCAAATCACCATGGCCGCCCAGATATTTGGTCGCCGAATGTACAACAAGATCAGCGCCCATAGTCAGGGGTCGCTGTAAAGCTGGTGTGCAGTAAGTATTGTCTACCATAACCTTAATGTCTGGGTTATAGGCTTTGACCAAAGAGCTGACCACCGGGATATCAATGACACGCATATTGGGGTTAACCGGGGTCTCAAAATAGACGACCTTGGTCTTATCTGTGAGATTACGTGCAACCTCTGTAGGATCAGTAAAATCTGCATAACAGATATCGACACCGAATTTTTTTAGACCATGCTCCATAAAAGAAAAAGTGCAGCCATAAAGGGTTTTGTCGACCAGCACCTGATCACCAGGAGCTACTAAGGTCCAAAGGGTGGCCGTGATGGCACCCATGCCAGAGGCTGTTGCCAGTGCCGCTTCGCCCTCTTCTAGATTAGCCAAACGGGTTTCTAGAATTTCCTGGGTAGGGTTCGAGATACGGCTATAGAAATGACCTTTTTCTTCGCCAGCAAAGCGCGCGGCGCCCTGAGCTACATTGTCGAAGGCATAGGTTGAGGTCATATAAATCGGAGGGTTAAGGGAGCCCTCATTATTAGCTGAGTCATAGCCAGCATGGACAGCGCGAGTGGCAAACGATAGCTTTTTTTTGTTATCTGAAGACATGGGATTACTCACTAAAAGGTCTATTATTAGCCCAGAATAACCCTATTATTTAAGCTAAATCTCCCTTTTAAATTTGTTAATTACTTTTTATATAGCTATATTCACCACTAATATTATATTTTTAGGTGAGTTATGCCAATTCCGAAGTTAGATCGAATGGACCGCCGTATTCTTGAAGAGATTCAGTCCGACGGCAGTATTAGTAACCTAGAGTTAGCTGACAGAATCGGGCTTTCACCGTCCCCCTGTGCTCGTCGCGTGAAGTTACTTCAGGAGAGCGGCATTATTAGTCGACAGATCACTGTGCTTGACCAGAAGAAGTTAGGGCTACCTATTAGTATCTATATTTCGGTCAGCCTGGATCATCAAAGCCCAGACCGGTTGGCTAATTTTGATGCGAAGGTGACTGGCTGGCCGGAGGTTGTTGAGTGTTCTTTGATTACCGGCAGCGATACCGATTACCTATTAAAGGTGGTTATGCCAGACATGGACTACTACCAGCGGTTTTTGCTGGACAAGTTAAATCAGATTGAAGGGGTGAGCAGTATTAAAACGAGTTTTGTATTGCGTCAGGTGGTGCAGAGAACCGAAATGCCGCTGAGCCACATCTAAAGATGGGGCGCCATATATGAACGTAAAAACAATCTAGACTCGGGCTAGATTGCTATCTTTTTTTCCTATCTACATCATTGCGCTTACTGTACTTAACAATCTTCTTACGCTTCTCAACCGGACGATCACCACTGTTAACCGCCTTGGTCTTATAGGGGTTATCACCGGTGCGGTACTCGACTTTGATTGGCGTGCCATGCAGGCCCAATTCGCGACGGAAAATCTTTTCTAAATATCTTGTGTACTGTGCAGGCACAGAATCTGTCTGATTGCCGTGAATAATAATCACCGGAGGGTTACGACCACCGGCGTGGGCAAAGCGCAGTTTAATACGACGGCCATGCACCATGGGCGGCTGATGCTCTTCAACGGCACCTTCCAATACTTTGGTTAGGCGCGAGGCACTTAATGTATCTGTAGCGGCGGAATAGGCTGCCTGGATAGAGTCGTAGAGATTACCAACACCTGTACCATGAAGCGCCGAAATAAAATGCACATCGGCAAACTCAGCAAATTGTAGGCGGCGCTTTATATCGGACTTAATCTTGTCGCGCATTTCTGGGTCAAGACCATCCCACTTATTAACCCCTACAACCAAACCACGACCAGCATCAATAACCGAACCCATGAGGTGCATATCTTGCTCAACCAAACCCTCTTGGGCATCGATCATCAGGATCACCACATTGGCGTCGTCGATGGCCTGCAATGTCTTCACGATCGAGAATTTCTCAACCGCTAACTTAATATTTTTGCGCTTGCGAATACCGGCGGTATCAATCAGCGTGTACTCTTTGCCATGACGTTCATAATCAATATAAACGCTGTCTCTTGTTGTTCCGGCTTCGTCGAACACCACAACACGGTCTTCGCCTAGTAGGCGATTAACGAGGGTCGACTTACCCACATTGGGGCGGCCCACCACACCAATCTTGATGCTGTTTAAGCCGCTGTTATCGGGCTCGACATATTCTGGGTAGGGTTCAAGTAACTCCTCCATCATCGAGCGTACGCCACGACCATGGGTTGCGGTAGTTGGGAACATACCTGAAAACCCTAGCTGATAAAAATCTGCCAAGGCCTCGGAAGGTTCTAAGCCATCAATTTTATTAGCGACCAGATATACTTTGCGGTTCTTCTTGCGCAATGTTTCCGCAATCATATGATCTGCGGCAATAATCCCAGACCGGCAATCAACAATAAACAACACGATATCGGCTTCGTCCATAGCCAGCAGAGACTGCTCGGCCATACCCACATCAATGCCCTCTTCTTCACCGCTAATACCGCCGGTGTCGATAACCATAAAACGACGGTCATACATTTCACCGTCGCCATATTTGCGATCCCGCGTTAGACCAGAATAGTTGGCCACCAGCGCGTCGCGACTGCGAGTAAGTCGATTAAAGAGTGTGGATTTGCCCACATTGGGACGCCCCACCAGGGCGATAACAGGAATCATGGAATAAAAAATGCCGCAGGTTTCAAGTGCGGCATTCTACGTTAGTTTGGGTTGGTTAACACTAGTAACCTTTAGAGCTTAGGCGATCTTATCTATGACTCGCCGAACCGCTGCAAACATAGCGTGGATATCGTCTGGTTTGGAATTTAAAAATGGTGAGAACTGTAATATATCCATACCATTACGGATGACTAAATCTTCATCCCAAAAACAGTGTTTGTGAGCGTCCAAACCTCTGGCTCCAGGTGAACCCTCTCTAGGGGCTAATTCTATGGCGCCCATTAAGCCAAAGTTGCGCACATCAATAACCTTAGGGTGATCATCAAACTGATGAATTGCTTCGGCAAACATAGTCTCTAGCTCACGAGATTGCTCAAAGCTACCCTCTTGCTCATATACCTCTAAGGTGGCCAGGCCAGCAGCTGCAGCAATTGGGTGACCCGAATAGGTATAGCCATGAAACAGTTCAATCCCCTGCTCGTGCCCCTGCATAAACGCCTGATAGATGGCCGAGCTAGCAAGCACTGCACCCATGGGTATCACGCCATTGGTTAGCCCTTTGGCAGTGGTAATAACGTCTGGGGTTACACCAAAACGCTGAGCGGCAAAGGGAGCTCCGATGCGACCGAAGGCAGTAATTACCTCATCAAATATTAGCAGTATGCCGTGCTTGGTACAGATTTCTCGCAACCGCTCAAGGTAGCCCACTGGCGGGGGCAAAATGCCAGTGGATCCCGCAACCGGCTCAACAATAACCGCTGCAATCGTGCTAGCGTCATGAAGTGCAACCATGGCTTCCAACTCTTCCACCAGATGCCCACCCCACTGAGGCTGGCCATGACTAAACGCGGCATGTTCAAGGTTATGGGTGTGCGGGAGGTGGTCAACACCAGGAATCAGATTGGCACTGTACATTTTTCGATTGGCCGCTATACCACCCACAGAAATGCCGCCAAAATTCACGCCGTGATAGCCCCGCTGGCGACCGATCAATCGAGTACGGCCCGCATCGCCACGGGCCCGATGGTAGCCCAGAGCAATTTTTAAGGCAGTATCCACAGACTCAGAACCTGAGTTGGTAAAGAAACAGTGGTCGAGACCCTCTGGCGCTAGCTGAGTAAGCTTATCGGCCAACTCAAAGGCTTTGTTATGGCCTAATTGAAACCCCATACATAGATCTAATGTAGCAACCTGAGACTGCACTGCTTCAACAATTTTAGGATGGCAATGGCCAATACCTGAGGTCCATAAACCAGAAAAACCATCATAGATTTTGCGCCCGTCGTTACTGATGTAATGGTGCCCGCTTGCAGACGCAATTAACCGAGGAGACTTTTTAAAGTCGCGGTTAGCGGTAAACGGCATCCAATAGGCGTCCATAGAAGACTCTGAAGGCTGGTGGTGCATGGCTATCTCTTTTTCTTAGGTGTTTAGTCGATAGGTAGCCTTGAGAAAGCTAATATAGGCTCGACTTCCAAGGGTCGTAAACCCGCACTCTATTACGCTATGAATCTGTTAAACAAGCGTTTACCTAAGAATATTAAGTCACTGATATCTATAGACTTATCTCTCGAGCTGTTTAATATACTAAACACATACAGGCTAAACCAAACAGGAACCTAGCATGGAACATGAAACTGGCCGCCGCCTGCGAGAAATTCGCACTAAAACAGGGCTCTCCCAACGACAGTTGGCTAAAACATCTGGTGTCGCTAACGCCACCATTTCCCAAATTGAGTCTGGCGCAATGAACCCCACAGTAGGCATGCTAAAAAAAGTATTGGGCGGCATTCCCATTAGTCTTAGCGACTTTTTTGCCGATGACTTCAGTTTTTCGGAGCAGGTTTTTTTTAGCGCTGATAATCTGTTAGAGCTGGGCGATAAAGGAGTCTCGTATTTACAGGTGGGTAATCACCTGCACAATAAAGCCATACAGATGATGAAGGAGTCCTATCAACCAGGCGCCCATACAGGTAAGCACGCCATTCAACATGAAGGCGAGGAATGCGGGATTATTCTACGAGGTACCTTAGAAGTGCAGGTAGGGGACGAAAAGAAAGTGCTCAAAGCGGGAGATGCCTATTATTTTAAAAGCACCATACCCCACCACTTTAAAAATGTTGGCCGCGAACCCTGCGAACTCATTACGGCTTGCTCTCCGCCGAGTTTTTAAATCGGCCTAACGCGCAAGCTAGTGGATACAAAAAGCTTAAAAAAAGAGGACCGCTGAGGGCAATTACTGCTACCTCGAGGGATTCGAGATAGCAGTAGCAAGAAATAGCCTTACTAACTACCTGATGTTTATCGTAGTTCGTAAGCGCTTAATGAACCGCTATTAGCTTGGACGATTAAGCGATTGCCAACGGTCAGTAAAGGCGCGCTAACACCACTGCCATCGACTTTCTCACGGCCTACAAAGTGGCCATCAGTTGGATCCAGCAGATGCAAAAATCCCTTGGCATCAACGACGGCAATAGTACCCGCAAACTTAGCTGGGCCTGTTAAGCGACGTAAAAATAGCTCGTCATTACTCCAAAGTACCTGACCACTGCCGGCCTTAAATGCTCGCACTCTATCTTCATCTTCAGTCACAAACACCTTATCGCCACTGTGGGCTGGGGCAAAATGTGATGAGCTATCTTGGAACCACAGGCTGCGACCCGTACCGCGAGAAAGCGCACCCAAACGACCCTGATAGGTTACCGAATAGATAACATCGCCAACCAATAATGGCTGACCATCAATATCAACCATACGCTCTAACTCGGTGCGACCTTTTGGTACCGCCAGACGAGACTCCCAAATCAATGAACCATTGGCTGGGTTAAAGGCAATTAACTTGCCTGAGTCAAACCCAGACAACACCATGTTGTTAGTCACGATAGCTTCACTGATACCGCGTACGGTAAGAATCGGCGCGTCACCATCATGCTGCCAAAGCTCTTCACCGGTGGCGGCGTCTAGAGCAAATAATTTATTGTCCACGGTCTGAACTACAGCAACCTCACCGTTAGATTTGGGGCTGGATAAAATTTCAGAACTGACTTTAGCTGTCCAGTTAATTGAACCGTCAGCGGCATTCAGTGAATACACATCACCTTCGATAGTACCAACCATGACTTGGCCAGCGGCATAGCCCACACCACCAGAAATGGCGACCTCTAGATCGATGGCCCAGCGTTTTTTGCCTGTTGCAATGTCTACTGCCACGATATTACCTTCGTGACCGCCAGCAAAAATGGTATCGCTGCTCGCCACTGGTCTCAAGCTAGACCAGTAATCTCTATTGCCAGACCCTATCTTTGTTGACCAAAGACGCTTAACACTCACTTCCGATTCGAACTTAACCAGCTCAGCCGGTGTAATAGCAGCGTCATCTTCGTCACCACCGAAATAACTACATCCGGTTAGCAGTAAAGTACAGAGCAGTGCATTAGTGAGTCGTATAAGGTGCTTCATTGACTATCGCCCTCTTGGCTTTCGCCTATCTGGTTTGTGTCGTCTTTAGTAGCTTTTAGAGTCGCTTCGAGAGTAGCTTCGAGAGTAGCTGGCTCTAAAACCGCTACAGGTTTTACTTGGCTTATCTTCAGCTGCAAGATATTGACGATCATTTGATCGGTAGAATCATTTGCCGCCAACGCCGACTCATAGGCTGTGTAAGCAGCTGCCGTATTACCCTGCTGGAGATAAAAATCACCTTTGGCTTCTTCGTAGGCAGATTTCATTTCAGCGGGATCTATACCCTGTACCATCTGCAATGCAGTCTCTATGTTGCCACGGGCTGCTTCAACACGTGCCAAACGCAATTTAACCAAACGCTCGGTTTCGGGCTCGGGGTCTTGGTCCATAGCCCACTGTAGTTCAGTGGCAGCTCGGTCTAGCTCGTTATTATCGACGGCTATTTTGGCGTTTAGTAGGGCAGCGAATTGTGCGTAACCTGAACCGGAAAAATCTGCTTTTAACTGATTAGCGAGATTATTAATCGCGACTTCTTTCTGCAGATTCAACGCTCCACCATCGGACTGACTGGCAACAATATCAATCATCTCGATATATAAATCTGAGGCTTGCTGAGCCTGAGCCTGCTGACTGTCTTGCCAGCCCTGCCAGCCAAAGTAACCGCCTACTACTAACACCACTGAGACAACTATTTGAAGGCCATTTTCGGCCCACCAGCGTTTAAAGCTTTCGATTTGTTCTTCTTCTGATAGATGGTCTGCCACGGTAAATCCTTAATTATTCAATATTTATGTAAAGTGTCTACGTTAAAAGTGATGTTTCAGTAGCTCGGTCACATCGGTCTGAGCTATGGTTTCTTGGGACGTATCCTTGCGTAGATATTTCACGCCGACCGTCCCTGCTTTCGCTTCGTCTTCAGCCAGTATTAACGCAATCGCAGCGCCACTCTTGTCGGCCTTCTTGATTTGAGACTTAAAGCTGCCACCACCGCAGTGACATTCTAATCTAATACTGGGGCAATCGCTGCGCAATTTTTCGGCCAAAACTAGCGCCTGCTGCTCTACGTCGCCTACCGCTACAAGGTACACGTCGACAGTTTGGCCAACACTATCAGGGACAACAGCCAACTCGTCAAGCAGTAGCACTAGCCGTTCAATGCCCATGGCAAAACCCACACCAGGGCAGGGTTTACCGCCAAGCTGTTCGACTAAACCATCGTAGCGACCACCAGCACATACAGTACCCTGTGCCCCCAGATGAGTTGTCACCCATTCAAAGACGGTTTTGCTGTAGTAATCCAAGCCACGTACAAGTCGCGGGTTGATTTCGTAGGGAATATTGGCGGCATCTAATACGGCGCAAAGCTGTTCAAAATGCGTTCGAGATTCCTCGTCAATAAAATCTTTTAGACTAGGGGCATCATTTAATAGTGCCTGAACATCTGGGTTTTTACTGTCCAGAATACGCATGGGATTTGAGGTTAATCGGCGCTGACTATCTTCATCGAGTTGTTCGTGGCGAGCCGTTAAAAATTCTACTAGGGCCTCGCGATACTTCGCCCGGTCTGCAGAGGTACCAAGACTATTGATCTGCAATGTCACGGCATGGTCAATTTTTAATGTTTTCCAGAGCCGCGCAGTAATCAGCAGTAATTCGGCATCGATATCTGGGCCGGTTAAGCCAAAGGCTTCAACACCAATCTGATGAAACTGGCGCAGGCGGCCCTTTTGCGGGCGCTCGTGGCGAAACATGGGGCCGGTATACCAAAGACGTTGGGTTTGATTGTGCAGCAACCCATTTTGAGTGCAGGCGCGAACACAGCCAGCGGTACCCTCGGGGCGTAAACTAAGACTATCGCCGTTGCGATCCTCAAAGCTGTACATTTCTTTTTCGACTATGTCAGTGACTTCTCCAACCGCACGTTTAAACAGTTCGGTCTGTTCGAGTATCGGAAAGCGAATTTCACGATAGCTGTAACGACCCAACACATCGGCGACAGCTCTCTCAAGATACTGCCATGTGGCGGACTGTTCTGGGAGCAGGTCATTCATGCCCCTGATGGATTGGATTTTCATGGACTGTCTATTATCTCTGTGTATTCTTTATGTTCTCAACGGCCATCATACTAAGCTTTGGCGATCAAATTAGCGGCATCTGCGGCCAACTGCTTTTCTTTGGCTGCAGCTTTGGCGCGAATTTCAGCCTCTAAGGTGTCGACCAAATTATCGTTGCTGAGCTTATGATCGGGCTCGCCATCAAGGTAAACCAAGTTGGCTGGGCTACCGCCAGTCAAACCGAAATCAGACTCTTTGGCTTCGCCCGGGCCATTAACAATGCAACCAATGATGGACACATCCATCGGCACTGTAATGTCTTCCAAGCGACTCTCTAGCTCATTAACGGTTTTAATCACATCGAAGTTCTGTCTTGAACAGCTGGGGCAGGCAATAAAATTAATGCCTTTGCTACGTAGACGTAAGCTGCGCAACATATCCCACGCGACCTTGGCCTCTTCAACGGGATCGGCTGCCAGGGAGATACGCACTGTGTCGCCTATGCCGTCGAGTAATAGCGCCCCCAGACCTATGGCAGACTTTACTGTGCCGGAGCGCAGGCCCCCTGCTTCAGTAATACCCAGGTGTAATGGCTGTTCAATTCTGGTGGCTAAGTCACGATAAGCCGCGACAGCCATAAAAATATCTGAGGCTTTGACGCTAACTTTAAAATTTTGGAAATCATATTTGTCGAGCAAATCAACATTGCGCATAGCGGACTCCACCATGGCTTCCGCTGTAGGCTCACTATATTTGCGCAGTAGGTCTTTACCCAATGAACCGGCATTAACACCGATGCGAATAGGAATATTGAGATCTTTTGCTTTGGCGATAACTTCACGCAATCGATCTTCGCGACTAATATTACCCGGATTAATGCGCAGGCAGTCGACACCTAGGTCGGCTACTCTGAGGGCGATATGGTGGTCAAAATGAATGTCGGCAACTAAGGGCACATTGACCAGCTTACGAATCTGACCAAAGGCTTCGGCTTCTGCTAGGGAGGGAACAGAGACACGCACTATGTCTGCACCAGCAGCTTGAATACGGTTTATCTGTGCCACCGTAGCCGCAACATCACCGGTGCTGGTGTTGGTCATGCTCTGCACAGAGATCGGCGCATCGCCGCCCACTGGGACATCGCCAACCATGATCTGTCGCGACTTACGTCTAATAATTGGTGTTTCGCTAAACACTAATACTCTCTCGCTATTGCTTTAACCACTTTTGGTATTCTAGATTTTCGCTGGAATACGGAAATAAATTCTTTAGCTTTAAGCCCTGGCTAGCGGCTCCATCTAGGTTACCGAAATAGTCTTCTATGCGCACCGCCAACCAGAGACTCTTAGGCGTTGGCTGGGCCAAGAAAACATATTGATCTAGGGCCCGCTTGGCAATGGGCAGCTTCTGTTGCTCAAAGTATATCTCGGCAGCTTCGATAAAAGGTGGCGCAAATCCCGGCGTCAACTGGGTGGCTTTTTCAAAAGACTCAAGTGCCTCTTCCATCTGCCCTGTTTTACGCTGAGCCAACCCCAAAATATAAAATGCTTGGGGCCGACGCTCATAACCTAGATCTTCACTGACCAACTGCATCTGTTTCAGAGCCTCTTTAAAGCGACCCTGATTGTACAAAAACGCGGCAAAATTATACCTCGCCATACTGTCAGCTTTATTATTCGCAATAGCTTTGCGGAAGTACGTTTCCGCTAGCTCTGTCTCCTGTTCCAACTGGTAGAGCAGCGCGTAACCATTGTTAAGCTTTGATCGAGTCGCTTTGGAGTCAAAATTGGCCGCTTTCTCCAAATGCACTCTGGCCAGATCGCGGTTCTTGACACCAATATATTTCATTGCCAGCTTTATATGCTGAGCAAATGCTTGCTCTGGGTCTGCCACACGCTTTTTAGCGTCTGGCCCCGAAACACAGCCCAACATGGCTGCCACTACTATCACTAACACAAACATTTTTGCTAATTTCATGGTCAGATTCCCTCTGGGTATTACTTCCTTTATGGCGCTTTTATCCGATAATCTTTACCGGCTGCACTTCATCTAATTTCTTTTTATAGCGCGCTTGTCGGTTGGTACGGTCATTGACTTCACCCGCTAACTGCCCACAGGCGGCGGCAATATCATCGCCTCTCGTAGTGCGCACAGTCACAGTGTAACCCTCAGCTGCAAGAATGTCCCTAAACCGAGCCAGTGCTGTATTTGTGACTCTTTTGTAATCGGACCCTGGAAACGGGTTAAACGGAATAAGGTTTATCTTGCAGGGTAAATCTTTCAATAGAACAGCCAATTCTCGGGCGTGTACTGAACGATCGTTGACCTGGTCCATCAAGGTATATTCGACAGTCGCTTTGCGTCGATTATCCGGCATCTTGTCAATATAGTTGGCGGCACTTTCGATAAACTGCTTCAAGTTATATTTGCGATTGATCGGCACCAGCTGATTGCGTAACTCGTCGTTAGGCGCATGCAGTGAAATGGCCAGAGAAACGTCGGACACCTCTGCTAGCTTATCTAGCGCTGGAACTACGCCAGCTGTACTAAGCGTCACTCTGCGTTTGGACAAACCGTAGGCATTGTCTTCGAGCATAATATTCATGGCGTCGACAACATTGTCGAAATTCATCAATGGTTCGCCCATACCCATCATCACCACGTTGGTGACCCGGCGCGGGGCTTTGTGCTCAAACTGACCAAAGGAATCTGCTGCAATCCATAGCTGGCCAATAATTTCGGCAGACGTGAGATCTCGGTTAAAACCCTGCTTACCTGTGGCGCAAAAACTGCAGTCCAAAGCACAGCCAATCTGGGAGGACACACAGAGGGTGCCCCGCTCACGCTCGGGGATATAAACCATTTCGATGCAGCTGCCACCATCAACCCTAATTAGCCACTTTCTGGTGCCGTCGACAGAATCCTGGCAACTAACCACTTCTGGCAAGGTGATTTCGGCCACCTCTTTTAGCTTGGCGCGCAGATCTTTGGACAGGTTGGTCATCTGGTCGAGATCGACCTCGCCTACCTGATGAATCCACTTAATAATTTGAGTGGCGCGGAAACGTTTTTCGCCAATTTCTTCGAAAAAGTCGCCGAGTTTGGACGCAGAAAACCCCAGCAAGTTAGTTTTAACTTGTTGGGGTTCGACGTCTACTGATGTTACTTCTACTGCTTGAGACATAGGTGCCTTTTCTCTCAGTCTGTAACTAGTGTCACAGCCAGCGGTTTAGCGCGGGCAAATCTCGTTATCAGCAAAAAAGTATGCGATTTCACGAGCGGCTGAGTCAGCTGAGTCCGAGCCGTGAGCGGCATTGGCATCAATTGATTCAGCAAAGTCTGCACGAATAGTACCAGCTGCAGCTTCTTTAGGGTTAGTAGCACCCATAAGGTCGCGGTTGGTCATGATGGCATTTTCGCCTTCTAAAACCTGAATCGAAACAGGGCCTGAAGTCATAAAACCAACGAGGTCGTTAAAAAATGGACGTTCGCTGTGCTCTGCGTAAAAGCCTTCAGCCTGTTCACGGCTTAGATGCTGCATTTTACAGGCAACGATTTTCAGGTTAGCGGCTTCAAAGCGGCTTAGAATTTGACCAACAACGTTTTTTGCTACGGCATCGGGTTTGATAATTGATAATGTGCGTTCAGTCGCCATGAAGATTTCTCCAAACAAGGGCTTAAATTAATAGAATTAAAATTATAAAAATAGCAGGGGTAAAAAATAGCCCTAATGGGCAATGGCGCGGATTTTACGCGTACTCAGAGGCGGTAACAATGTATTTCTTTGGGTGGGATTTTCTAGGCGACGAGCAGTTGCTGAAACTTGTCTAGAGAGACCGGCATACTAAAGTGAGCTCCCTGATATTTATTGCAACCCAGGCTACGTAAAACCTCTAAAACCTCCCGTTTTTCGACCCCTTCAGCCACCACATCAAGGCCATAATGGCGAGAGACCATCATGATAGCCTCGACCAACCCTAGGGTGTCTTTATCTGCATTAAGGTTGGCGATAAACTCTCGATCGATCTTAAGAATATCCAGGGGCAGCCGCTTTAGATAGATCATAGAAGAGTAGCCACTGCCAAAATCATCAATGGCAAATCTAGTGCCCATATTGCGGATTTTCTTCATTTTATCGACAACCGATTCAAAATCGTCAATAAGCAGGTTTTCTGTGACCTCTAATGTGAGCATATCTGGGCTGATATCGTAGCTCTTTAGGCTGTGTTCCAAACTCCTGATCAACCCGGGGTCATGGAACTGTTTGGGGCTGATATTCACCCCCAGCTGCATATCTGGTGTCCAGATACCCTGATCGAGCATATTGCGCAAATATTCGCAGGAGGTTCGAATCACCCATAGACCCACATCTACAATCATGCCTGAGGCTTCTAGTATGGGAATAAAATCAGCTGGGGAGTGCATGGCATGGCCAGAATGAATCCAGCGTAGCAAAACCTCACCACCCACCACTGAACCATCGTGGGTTGAGACCTGGGGCTGCAAATACAGATCAAACTCTTGATTGACCACGGCCTTGCGCAGGCTCGACTGCAAGGTGATGCGCTGTTGGGCCTGACGGGTAATCTGGGTATCAAAAAACATTACCCCGTCGCGACCCCGCCGCTTAGCTTCAAACATGGCACTCTCGGCCCGCTGAATAACGGTTGGAGCTGTCACTATAGACTCGTCAGCACTCTGGTAGAGCAGGCTAATACCCACACTGGCTGTAACGATCACTTCGCCACTCTCGGTAAAAAACGGCCGCGCGATAATGCAACGAATTTCATTGGCTAGGGCCAAGGCTTTTTCTTTGGCTGATTCGGTACTGTTCGCTAGGTCTTTTATCACTAATAAAAAGGCATCCCCAGCGACTTGGTCAACCTGCATGCTGTCGTTGAGCATTGAATCGATGGTTTCCCCGGCCCGCTCGAGTATCTGTGTGCCTATGTGCTTACCTAGGGATTCGTTGATGCTGTTGAAATGGTCTAGGTCGATTAGCAGCACAGCACCGCAGGCATCGTCGTCACGATGGAGATCGAGGTAACTATCGATGCTGTCGATCGTGGGTTGGGCTATGGGCAGGCCGGCTAGGGTATCTTGGGATTGTTCTTTATCTCGAGGGCGCTCAGAGGGTTTTTTATTTAGGAGACGCTCAGAGGGTTTTTTATCTAGGAGACGCTCAGGGCTGTTGATCTGCTCAGGGCTGTTGATCTGCTCAGGGCTGTTTATGGGCTCGGGGGTTTTTGTTCGCTCAGGGCTATTGGTCTGCTCAGGGCTTTTTATGGGCTCAGGGCTGTTTATGGGCTCAGGGCTGTTTATCAGCTCTGGGGTTTCGCTTTTATTATCGAGCTCGGCGGTGCTTATAACGTCTAGGTCACCGGTGACGAATTCTTCGACGACCATTTTGGCGAGGGCGGGAAGTGGGTAGAGCATGACGCTGATGACGTTGTCGGCGTTTTCGACCGCACCTAGAGAGACCACTACTTCGTCAATATCTAGGGCATCTTGGGAGCGCCACAGCAGACCTTCTAGTTGGTCGCTTTCGAGCTTACCAATGACCTGTTTTAGCTGAATAATAGCTGGAGGGCGCGAATTTTCGGCCTCATTAAGGGACAGGCCTACTAGATCATCTCGCTGGCAGTCCAATATGGATAGGGCTTTGAGGTTGGCGTCGATACAGACACCATAGGCAAAGAATAGGGTACCAAACGGCGCTGTATCCAGTATCTTTTTATACAGATGATTTTTTTCGCGCATCCCTGGCCTGTTGAAAATCCTTTTCGGTTAAACGGCGGTCATTTTAGAGTTGGCTAATCTTGCTCTTCAATCCATGCCATTTGAATGGCTTCAAGAATCTTCTCGCCGCAGCGGTCTGGATCATCAGAAAAGCCTTCTATCTCTAAAACCCATTTTCTTAAATCAACAAAATTAACATACTGGGGGTCAACATCTGGATGGTTGTCGACCAGTTCTATTGCTATATCGTTAATATCAGTCCACTTAATCATAGTCCATTACTCCGCTTGCTGCTGTGCCGTTGTAAGCTCGACATTAATGACGTTCTGACACCATGTTAATGGTGTACCTTGGAATCTCAACTACCAGGTCAGTGTCGTCCATAATCACCTGGCAACTCAGCCGTGAATCTGGGTCTACACCCCATGCTTTATCGAGAAAATCCTCTTCCAATTCGTCAGCCACGGGCAATTCACCAAAGCCTTCGCGAACGTGCACATGACAGGTGGTGCAGGCACAGGACATCTCGCAGGCGTGCTCAATATCTAGACCATTGCGCAGTGCCGCATCGCAGATGCTCTCACCTTTTTTGGCTTCTATCACCGCACCCTCGGGGCAGATTTCGTGGTGGGGTAAAAATACTATTTTGGCCATTACTATGTCCTAACCTTTTTCAATTTCATCAAGGGTATGGCCTGCCAGTGCACTTTTAATGCTGGCATCCATCCGTCGGGCGGCAAATTCTTCACTGGCTTTGGCCACAGATTCAATCTGGCGAGCCAATACTCGGTGTTCGGTGCTGCTGGCTCGCACCTGCTTTAATTCGTTGATAGCCACGTGCAGGCACTGGCTTTCTTGAGCATCTAAAAGTGCCTCAGCATCTTTATCTAGGGCTGCCAACAGATCTTCTATCATACGATCTGCTTCTACCTGCTGTTCCCTCAAAGCACGGGCCTGCATATCATCCCGGGCATGGCTAAAGGAGTCTTGCAACATGGAGGTAATTTCTTCTTCTCCCAAACCATAGGAAGGCTTAACTTCAATACGAGATTCCACATTACTGGTGAGTTCGCGGGCAGACACATTCAACAGACCATCGGCATCCACCTGATAGGCAACGCGAATTTTTGCGGCCCCAGCGACCATAGGGGGAATGCCTCGCAACTCAAAGCGCGCCAGTGAACGACAATCGGTTGCCAGCTCTCGCTCCCCTTGTAATACATGCACCGCCATGGCCGTTTGGCCATCTTTAAAGGTGGTAAATTCTTGGGCTTTGGACACGGGAATAGTGGTGTTGCGGTGAATGATTTTTTCAATCAAACCACCCATGGTCTCTATGCCTAGGGACAGGGGAATTACATCTAGCAGCAACATATCATCGCCAGACTTATTGCCCACCAGCACTTCTGCTTGCAGGGCAGCGCCCATGGCTACAACTTGATCTGGATTAAGGCTGCACAGTGGCTCGGTACCAAATAATTCGGCGACCTTCTCACCCACTCTGGGAGTTCTTGTGGAACCACCCACTAGAATTACTTTACTGATCTGGGTCTTTTCTAATCCCGCGTCCCGCAACGAACGTTTGCAGGCACGCAGTGTTTTGTCTATTAGGCCGTCAATCAAACTGTGCATCAACTCTCTGGTTAATGTGCCACGCCAATCAAGTACTTCTAATGCAACCTGATCGGAATCGCTGAGTTCTTCTTTTGCGGCTCTTGCGGTTTCCAAAAGAATTCGCTGTTCTATGGGGTTAAGGTCTTCGGCCATACCCATTTCTTGGCGCAGCCATTCGGCAATAGCGCGATCAAAATCATCTCCACCTAAGGCAGAGTCACCGCCGGTGGCCAGTACTTCAAAAACACCTCTAGTCAGGCGCAGGATGCTCACATCAAACGTGCCACCACCCAAGTCGTACACAGCAATGGTGCTCTCTTCACTACTATTGTTGTCCGTCGATTCGTCCAAGCCATAGGCAATGGCTGCGGCCGTGGGCTCGTTCAAAAGCCGCAGTACCTTTATACCGGCCAGCGTAGCGGCATCTTTGGTAGCCTGGCGCTGGGCATCATCAAAATAGGCCGGCACGGTAATCACGGCACCATCGAGCATGCTGTCAAAGGCAATCTCAGCACGACCGGCTAGCTTGCGTAGTATTTCTGCAGACACCTGAATGGGGCTAATTAAACCAGCGGCGGTTTTAATTTTTGGCATGCCACCATCGTCGCTATCAAACTCATAAGGCAGCTGGCCGCCAAAGGTTTTAACATCGGCGAGGCCACGGCCTAAAAGACGCTTTACAGAGGAAATTGTATTTAGGGGGTCGGCAATATTGTGTTCCGAGGCTTCATGGCCCACACAGCTAACACCATCAGTCATGTAGTGAACCACCGATGGTAGTAACTCTCTGCCCTGCTCGTCTTTGAGTACTTCGGCCATACCGCTGCGCACTGTGGCAACTAGGGAGTTGGTAGTACCCAGGTCTATACCCACCGCATGTTTACGCTGGTGAGGTTGGGGTGATTGCCCGGGCTCTGAGATTTGCAGTAACGCCACTGTTTATAAGTCCTCTAAGTCGCCTTCAAGCTGTTCTATCTCGTACAACAGCTTGGATGAAAATTGCATTTTGGTTACGGTATTAAGAGCATCGTCGAAGGCCTGAGCATTATAGTGCCCCTGAAACTCGTTTTGCTGCTCTAAATAACCCGCCTCAACACCTTTGCGCAAGCTCTCTAGAGCAGCCCAGGGGTCTGCAGAGTCGCGCACTTCTGAAAGCTCTTCACGCAACTCTATTTGCGCCATTAAAAATGCACCATCGCTGGTGATATGGCTCTCTTGACTGGCATCCATCTGCTTGAGTTGCAGAAGATACTGAGCGCGTTTTAAAGGAGATTTTAAGCTGTCATAGGCCTGGTTGATCAACGAGGCCGTCTGCAAGGCTAGGCGTTTTTCCGTAGCGCCTTGACTGGCATAGCGATCCGGATGAAATTCCTGCTGCAACTTGCGATAGCGACTGTCCAGCTGTTCACGCTCTACCTGCCATGCGACAGGTAGGCCGAAAATCTCGAAGAAATCACTGGAAAGTTTCAAAGGGCTATCAACCTGTTTTGCTGCTTTAGTCTGGGAGTGACTAAACGTGGAAGCTCTCGCCGCAACCACATTCATCTTTCACGTTAGGATTCTTAAATTCGAACCCTTCGTTTAAGCCCTCTTTGACATAGTCGAGCTGGGTACCGTCGAGGTACAGCAGACTCTTAGGGTCAATAATCAACTTTACATCACCGCATTGGAAAACTTCGTCTCCGGTGGTCGCATCATCAACAAATTCCAACACATAAGACAGACCGGAACAGCCAGTGGTGCGCACGCCCAGACGAATGCCCACGCCTTTGGCGCGGTGTTCGAGATGCTTAACAACATGCTGCTCTGCAGCTGGGGTCATGGTGATTGCCATCGCTTATTTGCCCTGCTTTTCTCTAACATCACGCACTGCCGCTTTAATGGCGTCTTCAGCCAATACAGAACAGTGAATTTTAACTGGCGGTAACGCGAGTTCTTCAGCAATCTCAGTATTCTTAATTTGCGCAGCTGCATCTATATGCTGGCCTTTAACCCATTCCGTCAGCAATGAGCTAGACGCAATCGCTGAGCCACAGCCGTAGGTCTTAAATTTCGCGTCTTCGATAATACCTTCATCATTAACTCGAATTTGCAGACGCATAACGTCGCCACAGGCTGGTGCTCCCACCATGCCAGTACCCACATTTTTGGAGCTGTCGTCGAGCTTGCCGACGTTGCGTGGATTTTCGTAATGATCAATAACTTTTTCGCTGTAAGCCATGTTGATGACTCCTATTTAAATAATTTGAATAACTCTTAGTTAGGAGAGTTACGTAATTCTTAAAAACTCTACAGGCTGCGCTTAGTGCGCGGCCCACTCTACTGTGCTTAGGTCGACACCATCTTTGAACATATCCCACAGAGGTGATAGTTCACGTAGCTTTTCAACTGCATGGCGCACCTTGGCAATGGCACTGTCTATATCTTGTTCCGTGGTGTAACGGCCAATACTGAAACGAATTGAGCTGTGTGCCATTTCATCGTTTAAACCCAGTGCGCGCAGCACATAGGATGGCTCAAGGCTGGCAGAGGTACAGGCAGAGCCTGAAGAAACCGCCAGATCACGCAGGGCCATAATCAATGACTCGCCTTCAACAAAGGCAAAGCTAATATTCACAATACCGGGCACATGCTGGTCTTCTGAGCCATTTAGGTAGACTTCTTCCATATCGGAAACGCCTTCCCACAATTTGGTGCGCAAGGCATCAATGCGAGCAGACTCTTCGGCTAGGTTTTTAAAACCAAGTTTAAAGGCTTCACCCATACCAACAATCTGGTGGGTGGGCAATGTGCCTGAACGCATACCGCGCTCGTGACCACCACCATGCATCTGGGCTTCGATACGTACCCGAGGCTTGCGACGAACATACAGTGCGCCAATACCTTTGGGTCCATAAATTTTGTGAGCTGAGAAAGACATCATGTCGACATACATTGCTTCGACATCAATGGGGGTCTTGCCAGCACTCTGAGCCGCGTCCACATGGAAAAATACTTTGCGTTCGCGACAGATTTTGCCAATAGCTGCAATGTCGTTAAGCGTTCCCAGCTCGTTGTTCACATGCATGATAGACACGACGGTGGTATCTTCACGAATGGCATCAGCCACCATCTGCGGCTGAATTAGGCCGTTGGTGTCTGGGTCCAAATAAGTGACTTCCCAACCTTCACGCTCTAACTGGCGGGTCGTATCCAGCACTGCTTTATGCTCGATTCTAGAGGTAATAACGTGCTTGCCTTTGCGCTGATTAAAATGCGCACAGCCTTTAATCGCCAGGTTGTTGGCTTCGGTAGCGCCACTCGTCCAAACGATCTCGCGGGGGTCAGCACCAATTAAGGTGGCAACATCGGTACGGGCATCTTCAACCGCAGCCTCTGCCTGCCAGCCAAATACATGGGAGCGCGACGCTGGGTTACCAAACTGACCCGTCGGGGTCAAAAACTGCATCATTTTATCTGCAACAATCGGGTCTACCGGTGTTGTGGACGCATAATCCAGATAAATGGGAAGATTCATTAACTACTCCAAATTCAGCAGGCGCCTGCCTGCATGTTGTCATCTAACACCAGCAGCTGATCAACTTGGCGCTGGGCTATATGTTGTACGTTGCGTTTGGCGACCAAATCAGCCAGAGAGATGCCATTAAGAAAACCATGTATCTCTTTACTGAGGTCGCTCCACAATGTGTGGGTTAAGCAGATCTCACCGCCCTGACAGTCACCTTTCCCCTGGCAGTTGGTGGTATCTATAGATTCATTGACCGCATCGATAATCTGCGCCACAAAAATCCCGTCACTGGCACGACCTAGATGGTAACCACCACCTGGGCCTCGCACGCTGGAAACAAGGCCAGACTGGCGTAAACGGGAAAATAACTGCTCTAGATAAGACAGAGAAATCGACTGCCGCTCAGAGATATCCGCCAGTGAAATTGGCTTGTCCTCGGCGTGTAACGTCAAGTCGAGCATGGCTGTTACTGCGTAACGCCCTCGAGTTGTCAGTCGCATATCTATTACCTAGTGAGTTTGTTGGCCTTTAGACTCTAAATTATCTAATACCCGACTATTTTAGTCAACTAAATACCTGATTAAATCAATCAACTATTTGTTGATGATACGCTGCACCGAAGACAACAGACCACGGAGTATAGAAACTTCCATCTGGTCCATTCTGACGCGGTTAAATAGGCGCCGCATACGGGTCAATAACTGCTTGGGGTTTTCTGGGTCATAAAACTTAAGGTCAGCCATAGTCTTGGCCAGATGTTCATGAAAATACTCTAGATCATCTGCGGTAACCGGGGGCTGATCCCATTCTTGTAGGGATGGCAAATTGCCGTCAGCATCGGACAGGCTCGCCATACGAATCTCATAGCTCAGTACCTGAACAGCAGTCGCCAAATTCAGTGAACTGTAATCTGGGTTCGAGGGAATGTGCACATGATAGTGACACTTTTGTAGCTCATCGTTGGTCAGACCACGATCTTCACGACCAAACAACAGGGCGACGTCATGGGTCTCAGATTCTTGCCAGATTCTAGTACCGCATTCACGGGGGTTAATCAGCGGCCAGGGAATTCTGCGCTCACGGGCACTGGTGCCCACCACAAGACCGCAGCCGGCAATCGCCTCGTCCACAGAGTCAACGACTTTAGCGTTGACCAATACATCTCTAGCACCTGCTGCTCGCCAGACGGCTCTGGGGGCAGGGTATTCTTTGGGCTGTACTAGGTATAGCTCGGCAAGGCCCATATTTTTCATAGCTCGCGCAGCGCCACCGATATTACCTGGGTGAGAGGTATTGACTAGCACAATACGTATCTTCGCCTGTCTTTCTGCTGTTGCCATTTTTGCCCTCACCTTTTGTGGTCAGCTGTTTAAGCTACTTTTAACTACCTATTTGGGCTGCTCTTTTAAGCCGTTTATTTAGGCTATTTTTTCAAGATATAACGGCCGTTTGACCCACCCAAAATCCGGGCGCGAGTGTAGCAGAATCGGGCTTCTATAGCACAGCAGTTCTGTTACAATGCGCACCGCTCTTTAAGTCAACTGGATAACGCCCCTATGCAACCTATGGTTAACATCGCCCTTCGTGCCGCCCGTCAAGCAGGCGAAATGATTGTCAAATCTGCAGATAATCTAGATTTAGTGAGGGTTGATGAGAAGGGGCGCCATGACTTTGTCACTGAAGTGGATCGCCGCTCAGAAGAAACTATTATCTACAACATTAAAAAAGCCTTTCCTGACCACCGTTTTCTGGGTGAGGAAAGTGGTGTCAGCGGCAATCTGGATTCCGATATCGAGTGGATCATCGACCCCTTAGATGGCACCACCAATTTTGTTCGCGGTATTCCCCACGTTGCAATTTCAATTGCCTGTCGCGTTAAGGGTAAATTGGAACATGGCGTGATTCTTGAGCCTTTTAAGCGCGAAGAATTTACCGCAAGCCGAGGCTATGGCGCCAAACTTAATGGCCGCCGCATTCGCGTCTCTGGTCGCACAGAAAAAGCCGGTGCACTCTATGGCACAGGTATTCCTTTTAGCGAACCTACTTTTAATGACATGGATAAGTACCTTGCCTGCATGCACGAGTTTGCCGACAACTCAGCGGGCATTCGCCGCATGGGCGTGGCATCACTAGATCTGGCCTATTTGGCTGCTGGCCGCATGGATGTATTCTGGGAAATGTCACTAAAGCCTTGGGATATAGCGGCAGGCGTACTGATTGTTCGTGAAGCCGGCGGCATGGTCAGCGACTTTCAAGGGGGCGAGAAATTTATGGAGTCTGGACACATTCTGGCCTGCACACCAAAATTATTTAAACCCAGCTTAAAAGTAATCTCTAAGCATTTGGGCCATTGCAAATAATCGACCCCAGCGGATAGACAGCCCTGAGCAGATAGACAGCCCTGAGCGGATAGAGCGCCTAAACAAGCCCCTTAAAACAAAAGCCCGAAGCGCTCAAACAGCCAGTAAGCACCCGTAATACCGACCCCATAAACAACAATTTCAGCAAGCACCGACCGGTGTTTGCTGACTGCCGTAATATAGCGCAGCGCCACAAACACTAGAGCCAGCACCGCAGCAATAAACAGCAGCTGACCAAGCTCAACGCCAATATTGAAAAACAGCAGTGCCTGCACCTTCATGGACGCAGGCAGACCCAGCTCCTGTAATACCACGGCAAAACCAAAACCATGCAACAGTCCAAAAGCAGATGAAGCACTCACAGGGTAACGCCAGGTAAAGCTCAGGGGCGTCCCCTCTTCTGCTCTATTGTGCTTAATAATCTCCACCGCCAAAAGCACAATACTCAGGGCAATCAACAGCTCCACCAACTCTGTGGGCAATCTGAAAATATCTAATGTTGCGAGAGTCAGGGTAATAGAGTGGGCGATAGTAAACCCTGTCACCGTGAGCAACAGGCGCCTAAAACCACCGGCAATAATAATTAAACAGAGTACAAATAGCAGGTGATCTGTACCCACGAGAATATGTTCTATACCCGCCACGGTGTACTGCTTGGCAACGACACCAGCGCTGGTGGCCAAGGGGATATTAACGGTGGTTTTTTCTGGCCCAGAAAATACCTGAATCGGTTCTTCGTTAAAGGGCTTAAAAACAATTAAGGAGGTGAGAGCAGGATTGCTGCGGGGGTAATCTAATACCACGGCAAAGGCCGCCTCTGCGTCTTTGATCTCGCATTGATAAAGCCTGCGGCCAATTAACCCAGCAGCATTGCCTCCATTAACTAGCAAGCAGTCTGGGTGCTGCAATTTAATCCGTGGCTCTTGGCCATCGGGCATCACCGGCGGTACTTTCCACTTAAGTAAATACTGACTAACGCTGTTTTCGGTAACCTCTACATAGACCGGCCGCGCTTCATCGGCGACCACCCAACCACATAGCAATAACGTCAACGCAAAAAATAGTGAACGCACTATTCTGTTACTACTAGGTCTGTTGCTACTTGATCTGTTACTGGGCGGTCCGTCACTATCTGGTATTTGGCCAACAATTTTTTGATCGCCAGCCGCTTAGTATCGGACTGCTGTAGACGCTGAGCATCGGCAAACACCCCGGAGCTAACTTCTTCAAATTCTGGGATATAAGCAGCATTATTTTTAACCAACAACACTAGGTGCCAACCGTAGTTCGACGGCACCGGCCCCTGCCAGGCTTCGCCAATGCTGTAAGCAAACAGCTGCTCTTGAAAGGGCTTGCCAAAATGGCTGCCGATTTCATCATCTTCACGATTGACGTAGTTGCGGTTATAAAGAAACCGCTCACCATATCTGGAGGCCTTTTCAAAAGGCACCTGCTCAGCATTCAGCTCCGCCAATAGTTTATCGGCAGTTATTTTAGCCGCATCTACACTGCGGTTTTGCGATGAAACAAACACATGGGTAAAGGTGGTTTCTGCCGACTTTTTATACGCTTGCCGATGTTCGGCATAGTAAGCCCGCAAATCATCTTCGGTTAAGGGCTGAGTTTCGTCATAAAAACCCTGGGCTAGATAGTCCATTTTTTGAATCAGCCTGCGGCGAATAATCTGGTCATTTTTGTCCAAATTAAGCGCCATGGCTTCGCGAAATAGCACCTCGTTACGAGCATAGTCATCGACCAGCCGCTGACGATCTTCCGAGCTCAATCTCTGCAGTGCCTCCATCGCCTGGTCAGGCTTAAAGGTCTTAGCCCGCAGCTGCATAAACTGCAGCAGCTGCTTATCCGTTATCTCAATGCGATACTGATCATAGGCGTAGTCTTCGGCATTGATCAAACGCTCACCGCCCAATAGCACCAGAGCAATAATTAAAAACTGAAATAATGGCTCTTTGGCTAACTTATTAATAAAACGCATAAAGTCCTTTTAGGGCGTATACCAAACTGGTGAGGTATAGGCTCGTTCCTGAATTGTTTTGGCACCGCGAGGTGGGTTGTCCAGCTGCAGTGCAAGGCTGTCGTATAAACCATTGCGCGGCGTTGGAATCTGCAGCACCCGGGCATAATAAAATGCTGACTGAGATGGTTCAAAATCTGGATCGGACCATTTAATAGCAAACTCCGCCTGACCAATGGTGTTGGTATAGCGAGCCGAGGTTAGATCTACCGTATTACCCAAAGCTGGCAACTTGCCATCCGCACTCAGCACTCTGTCTCCGGACCAAATTATATTGTAGACCTGCTCATGCTGTTCGCCACTGGCGTCAACCCAACCTTTAACGATTTGCACACGATCCAAATTAGCATCGACCGGGCCCTTAACTGCCCGTACCAAAAATTGTGGTGCGCCACCAACCAAGTCTCCGCCCTTTAAACCTACTCCTTTTAAGTCTCCACCCATTGGCACACCGTGCTGGTAGCCTATAGCGGCAAAGTTATCTGAGGTCTCGGCATTAGCAGGGAAATCCCAGCCCGCAAAGAGCTGTACACGCATGCGCGGGCCACTGGTGGCATAAGTTTCTTTGCGCTTAAAAGCGGCATAAATGGCTTCACGATTATTGCCTGTAGCCCAGACTGCCGCCATACCTGAAGCTGACATATCCCAGCCGTCTGCGCCAGTTGGATTACCCAGTACCGGTGCTTTGGTTTCTGGTGTTGAGTCCTTGGCCATCTTGCCCCAGAAATTGCCTTCCTCTGCGGTAGACAGTCCCGAATGGGCGTCAGTTGAACCAATAAAACCAAACTTATAGGGGTTTACACCAATTTTCTGCTCAAGAGCCAAACCGGTTTTTAGAGCCGGGCGAACATAGTCACCTTTGGAAACTGCGGTTTTGCCTGCTGTAGTTTGAATAAAGTGCTCATAGGTTTCGAAGTCGGCAAATTCGTCCTGTGGAGAAAATTGGGCATGGGTTTCACTGTCGCCTTTAATCTGCGTGACCTCAGTAACCGGCTCCCACAGCATGCGGGTACGGGCATAGTCGGCTGTAATAGCCTCACCCTTAACCGTCGTCTCGGCAAACATATAGCCTTTGGAGATATTCGAGTTATGGGGGATGGAGATAAAGCGGCTATCGGTACGCTGCGCCGTCTCGTCTAGCCACTGCCAGAGATCCTCTGGGTACTGGCTCTGGTCAGAGCCATAGGGAATATATTGATTGGCTTTATCTGCGCCGTCTGGGGTAATCACAATACGGTGCAAATTGGCGCCCGTGGGAATCGAACTCCATTCCCAGCCCAGAATACTGGTAAATACGCCGGGCTCATTATGTAATTCAGCAGTAGCGACAATATCTTGCCAAGCGCCTTGAGATGTCCCTGAGGTATCACCAAAGAGAGCTACCGAGCCAATATTATTATTGACGTCGGCCACGGGGTCGCCGCCAACAACTGCCGCAGACTTAGGCAAGAACTTGCCAAAAAAAGCGCGCCCCAGATCTTTGTCCAGTGCATTATTCAGAGCCATTACGGCCCACCAACGCTTGATTGAGGTGAACCAGCCGACATCCTGCCACTCAATCGTTTCATTGCGGATCGCTTTCATTACCCCTAACATTTCTGCGTGGTCAGACACCACCAAAAAGTCTAGAGGCGTGTCAATTTGGACTCGCGCACGGTTATAAGGGTGAATCACCGGCTGGCCTTTGGCCCAACGAAAAGCGGTGTCTGGGTCGGCGCTAAAGTTATTATTCAGGAACGCGTCAAACGAATAACTCGTGTGCAGATGGGTATCACCAAAATAGACGTCGGTCTGCTGTGGCGCACTAGGCTTTTCTGCTTGGCTAGCGTTGGCCCAACAAGAGAGGGACAGTAATAACCCTGCGGAAATGGCAATTGCTTTCATGGTTTTCTCCTTAGCTCTTTTTGGGGCTGGCTAATGTTCTGCGTGAATACTCTAATAATGCAACCGCTACCAGCTCAATGACTGTAGAGCGAATCGCTGGGTCAGTAAGGCCATCCAACACAATATGTACCATGCGGCCAAACAAAACTGTCAGCATAAATACCAGAGGGACGGCCAACCAGGCAGCATTGCCCGGACGAGACCCATAGAAAGTAAAGATTGCCAGCATCAAAAAGGTGCCGCCCAAATCGCCGCGCAACGTACCCATGCCATGGGTCTCGATAGCTCTTACAGAAAAGTCAGCTTCCATACCCGCTGGGTCAAACATAAAACCCATCGCGCCCGCCAACATACCTAGAGCCAGCAACGCCAGCACAACTCGTAAACCCTTTTCCATGTGAAACCCTCTTTTTATAGTTATTTTTATGGTCCCCAGCTTAACTCATTTGTATCCAATCTCAATTGCAAATTAGCCCTCGAGGAAATATTCAACATAATCAGTCCTGAGAGCCAAACCCTTTGCCCAAAAACCCCAGTACTGTAAAGTGCAGCAAACTATTATTCAAAGCCCAAACTGACTATGCACAGTTTCTCCAAAACCACCGGTATCTCGGTCGTCGTCGCCAACATGGTCGGTACTGGGGTTTTTACCAGCTTGGGATTTCAGCTACTCAATATTCAATCGCCATTTGTGCTCATGATGCTATGGCTAGTGGGCGGTTTAACGGCCCTGTGCGGTGCCCTTACCTATGCAGAATTAGGCGCAAACCTACCCCGCTCCGGTGGCGAGTACAATTTTCTCACCCGACTCTACCACCCCTGCGCTGGGTTTATCTCTGGCTGGGTTTCAGCTACCGTGGGCTTTGCCGCCCCCGTAGCATTGGCAGCCATAACCTTCGGTGCCTATTTGTCAGCGGTATTTCCCGAGATATCTAGAACCTGGGCCGCAGGGTCTCTGGTGCTTATATTAACCTTGGCTCACTGTCTGTCTCGAAGTGCCAGCAGCAGCGTGCAACAGGTTTTTACCGCCCTCAAGATACTGCTCATACTGCTATTTTGCGCCATAGTGTTTATTTGGGGCGACAGCCCCCAGGCACTTAACTTCGCCCCGCAGGCCGGAGATCAAAAACTACTCTTTAGCGGCGCCTTTGCCGTGGCACTTATTTATGTCAATTACGCCTACACCGGTTGGAATGCAGCAACCTATCTGACCGGCGAAATGGAAAACCCCCAGCGCAACCTACCTCTGGTTTTAATCATTGGTACCGCTCTGGTGATGATGATTTACCTACTGCTTAATTTTACTTTTCTTAGTGCTGCCCCTATAGCCAGCCTTGAAGGCAAGTTAGAAATAGGCGTTATTGTGGCCGACTCCGCTCTAGGCGGTGGTGCTGGCAAAGTGATGGGCGCGGTACTGGCACTCTTACTAGTCTCGACCGTTAGTGCCATGACCATGGCAGGCCCAAGGGTACTGCAGATGATTGGGGAAGATTTTAAAGTGTTTTCCAAACTCGCCAAGTGCAATGATCAGGGCATTCCGGTACTCGCCATTCTCTTTCAAGGGATGTTAGCTATCTTCTTTATTGTCAGTGCGACCTTCGAGTCGGTACTGATTTTCTCGAGTTTTGTGCTGGGTATTAATACTGTGTTTTCTGTACTCGGAGTATTTGTACTACGTTATAAAAAACTCAATATCACCGGCGCCTACAAAACCTTTGCCTACCCTATCGCACCGCTTATTTATTTAGGCGTCACGCTATGGACCCTAGTCTATGTTCTGCTGGCACGACCACAGGAAGGGTTGATGGGATTGGGCATTATTGTGGCGGGTGCCGTTATCTACTATTTATCTGCCGATAAGACTGCGCAAGATTCGGGTCGATAAATTTCACTAGCTCAGCAATACTAGAGTTATGAATTCAGACTATCAGCGCATCGCCGACGCTATCGGCTACATCAATGCCAACATCCAACAGCAGCCCTCGCTGGATGAAATAGCGGCCGCTATTAATTTGAGCCCCTTTCACTTCCAGCGTCTGTTTAGTCGCTGGGCTGGGGTCACGCCAAAAAAATATCTGCAAATTCTTACTGTTGATAGAGCCAAAGAGTTGTTGGCTGCATCTAAGCCTTTGCTTGAAGTGTCCGACAGTATTGGATTGAGCAGCAGCTCTCGACTCTACGATCATTTTGTTCAATTAGAGGCCGTCACTCCCGGTGAATATAAAGCACAGGGTGCAGGCATAAATATTCAGTACGACGTTGCCGAGAGTCCTTTTGGCGATATTTTTATTGCCGTCACCCCCAGGGGGATTTGCGCTCTGTCGTTTGTTTCGGATGGCAATATTGAGCCTTCACTTATCAGCCTACAAAAGCACTGGCCCAAAGCGACGATGGAGAAGGGGTCGACAGCGACGGTAAAAACTGTCGAAGCGATCTTTACTGGCGATAGAACAATAAAAGGCCCTCTGTCTCTGCATGTGGCAGGCACTAACTTTCAAGTGGCTGTTTGGCGTGCGCTATTACAAATTGATCCGGGCTGTATTAAAAGTTATGGCCAAGTGGCTGCTGCTGTGGGCAGGCCCAAGGCATCCCGGGCGGTGGGCACGGCGATTGGTTCTAATCCGGTGGCGTTTTTTATTCCCTGTCATCGGGTGCTGCAACAGAGCGGTAAGATTGGCGGCTATTTATGGGGTGAAACCCGCAAGCACGCGATTCATGCTTGGGAATCTGCTAGGCATGGCTAGGTGATCTGGTTGTTCGGAGCGCTGACCCGGCTTACGTATCCCTGTCCTCTTTCAAAACCGTAACCAGCATCCATGCTGGCCCCGGTTTTGAAAGAGGATAAGGGTAGGAAATCCTCAACATCGGAGCGAGATTCTTTAATGGGTTCTGTTTTTTTAGGTTTTTTTGGGATGTACTGCGAGAATTCAAATAGTGCCTAGGGCTATCCTGGCGATCAATCAGGGCCCGTTTATGGGTGTGATCATTTTCAGATTAAGAGAGCTCACTGTCTGAGCGTAGCGAGTTGAGCGAACGCTGAAAATGGTTGCACCCATGGGACCGTCGCAAGGATAGCCCTAGGTGCTATTGTGCTCCCCTGCCACACCAAGGCGATCCTTCGTCGCTTCGATATGTCAGGATGACAATTTTTGGAGATGGTGGGATTAAAATGATTGGAACATCAGACATATGGCCTAGCGTTTAAACTAGGCCATACCGTATTTCTAGCTAGTAATACCCTTGATTTCTAAGTAATCATCAAAGCCATATTCGCCCCATTCGCGGCCATTACCAGACTGCTTGTAGCCACCAAACGGCGCAGCATAATCTTGCGAAGCACTGTTAACGCTAACCATGCCCGCGCGTAACTGACCGGCAACTCGCTTAGCTCGCTCCTCATCAGTCGTGCTGAAATAAGCCGCCAAACCGTAGTCAGTATCGTTGGCAATCTCGATCGCTTGCTCTTCAGTATCAAAAGGAATCATCGTCAGTACCGGACCAAAGATTTCCTCACGAGCAATCGTCATCTGGTTGTTCACCCCAGCAAAAATAGTCGGCTTAACAAAGTAACCCTTATCCATGCCCTCAGGTTTTCCTGTGCCACCAGCCACCAGCTTAGCGCCCTCAGCAACACCCTTCTCAATCAATGCCTGCACCTTATCAAACTGTACGCGGCTCGACAGTGGGCCCAAATGCCAGCCCTCTTTCATGGGGTCATCAACCAGCACTTCTGCAGTCGTTTGCTTAGCAATTTCAACAGCTCGATCATAGACCGCTGACTGCACCAACATACGCGATGGCGCATTACAGGACTGGCCCGTGTTGCCCATCATATTGATAACGCCAGAACTCACGGCTACTTCAAGATCTGCATCTTCAAAAATAATATTGGGAGACTTGCCACCCAGCTCCTGGGTCACACGTTTAACAGTTTCCGATGCCGCCTTAGCAACCAAAATGCCCGCGCGAGTAGAGCCGGTGAACGACACCATATCCACATCTGGGTGACTGGCAATAACCGCCCCCACGTCTGGGCCATCGCCATTAACCATGTTGTAAACACCAGCGGGGAAACCAGCCTGCTCCATCATCTCTGAAAATAGGTAACCAGAAATAGGAGCGATTTCACTTGGTTTAAGTACCATCGTGCAGCCCGTCGCCAGAGCTGGGGCAACTTTGCAGCTGATTTGGTTAATCGGCCAGTTCCATGGCGTGATAAAACCGCAAACACCGATGGGCTCTTTAACAATGCGGGTGTTGCCCACCTGACGTTCGAATTCAAATGTTTTTAATGCTTCGATTGCGGCATTTATATGCCCTCGGCCCGTATCGGCCTGGGCTGCGCTGGCCAAGGAAATTGGTGCGCCCATCTCCATGCTAATAGCTACAGACATTTCTTCGTAGCGGCTCATATAGATCTTGAGCAGGTTTTCCATAAGGGAAATACGCTCTTCGACACTGACCTTTGAGTAGCTCGGGAAAGCGGCTTTAGCTGCAGCGACGGCGGCGTTAACATCGCCTGCCGCACCTAGGGAGATAGTCGCAATCATTTCTTCTGTCGCAGGATTTTCCACGGCCAGATCGTTTGCCACCAACGGATTTACCCATTGGCCATTAATATAGAATTTGCGTAGATCTTTCATTGTTATCCCCTTTTAAGTTACGGAGCAGGTTACTGCCGCCGCTAACATTTACCTATACCCTTTTATGGTGACATACCTTTAGGGTGAGACCACTCATATTTTAAAGAAGGCCTTCCAGCGTTTCTAATGTCTGCGGCCCGATTAGGCGCTGCAGTAACTTGCCCTCTGCACTAACAACCAATGTCTCTGGTAATACCTGCACCGGCTCAAGGCCCCATATCCCTCTAGGGTCTGCTAACAGACTCGGGAACTCAATACCTAATTTATCTATTTCAGTGCGCAGTAACTCTCCCTGCGAGCCATCGAAGTTTACGGCATAAATTGATACCTGATCCCCATGGTCTTTTAAAAGCTGGTTAAACTCTGGAATCTCTTTGCGGCAAGGTGCGCACCAGACAGCCCAATAGTTAATTAGCACCAGTTTTTGGGGTGACTGTAAATTAACGCTGCCGCCATCTAGCAGAGCAAAGTCAGTTGCTGTGTCGCTGGAGCAACCCAGCAGAAATAAACTGGTGATAAGAAGTCGTTTAATCATAGAGTTCTCTTTATTAGGAGTTTTTAAGCCTTTATTAGGTGCTTTTTAGGCTTTTATTAAATCTTGGGCAAATAGAGTTTCAATACTCAGAGAAAAATTATCCTGAGTCGCGGTGCGAGCCTTGCCCGCAAGCATATCGTATTTTGCGTACCAAGGATGGCAAGAGGCTAATGTAGATGACTCATCGCTCGTGGGTCTATGAATATCCTCGCCCAACCAGTCACAGACATCATTAATGCTGTGGCTCCCCAGGTCGCGAATCAGCACATATTGCCCGCTGGCAGTTTTTTCAATCACTCGCTCTCTAAGCAGCAAATTGCGTAGTTTTTTCCAGTGCTCGGCATCCATACCTGTGGCAACCATAGCTCGATCCGACAGGCTGTCACCTCGCTGTTGATTCTGCCAGCAGTGCCACAGCACTATTAAGGTTGCCACAAGGTCGGGCAGCTTTTTACCTCGACCTTCAATAGAGAATGTTTCTAAACTGCGCACAAACTCAGCGCCGATTAAAATTAATACCCACAGCAGATAGATCCAGATCAGAAATAATGGAATTACCGCAAAGGCACCATAGACGTTGGTGTAGCTGGAATGTGCGACCATAAAACCAAACAGCGCCTTGGCGCTTTCAAATAATACTGTCGTCACTAGGGCACCAAATACGGCATGTCGGGCGCGCACTTTACAATTGGGGACGGCAATAAATAGTAGGGTTAGGGCCATCCAGGTGAGCAGCCAGGGCAGGTAGGCAAACAGATACTGGGAAATACCCAGAGCGTCTACCTCATCTACCATAAGGCGAAATGATAGCAAATAGGTTTTCATTACTACGCCGGCGGCCAATAGCAGAGGCCCCAGGCTAAGAATGGCCCAATAGAGCAGAAACCCGCTCAGGCCTCTGCGGCCGCCATCGGTGCCCCAGATATGGTTAAAAGTCTTCTCAATATTGGCTAGCATTAAATAGGACGTCACCATCAAGATCACTGCACCCACTGAACTTAGCTTGCGGGCCTGGGCGGAAAACTCACTCAGATAGCTGGTAATTTCTTGACCACTGGTAGGCAGCACCTTAGAAAATATCCAGCTCTCTACCTGAGACCCAGCGTCTTGAAAGGCTGGAATCAATGAAAACATGCTGTACATCAAGGTGAGCATAGGCACTATGGCGAATAGACTCATGTAGGTCAGAGCTGCCGCGCTCTGGCGGCAGCCGTCACGATTAAATCGCTGTACCAAATAGCTGAGAAAGTGCCAAAATATGGCCAAATACTGCTGGTTTTTGATTAATCCTTTAAGCACAGAGTCGTCCCTCGCTATTGGTTTACTGTCATTTGCCCGTACAATAAGCGTTTGTTATATCATCAAGTAAAAGGTTAGTCGTAAAAAGGATAGTCCATGACCCGCATTTACCATAATCCTCGCTGCTCTAAGTCTCGGCAAACGCTGGAACTCCTCCATGCCCGCGGCATTCAGCCCGATACTGTGCTGTATCTTGAAACACCATTAGATGCCGACAATATTAAAGATCTACTGGCCAAGCTAGGCATGAGTGCTGGGCAGTTGGTACGTCGATCCGAGCAGGACTTTAAGGATAATAATCTTGGTGCTGCCGATATCAGTGAAGAGCAGCTTATTGCCGCAATGGTGAAGTACCCCAAGCTGATAGAGCGGCCAATTGTAGTGGTTGGCAACAGAGCAGTAATTGGCCGGCCCCCAGAAAATGTGCTGGCCTTGCTCGCTGACCAGGAGAAGTAATCGATGACCCCCTATATTTTAGTGCTGTACTACAGCCGCAATGGCCATGTAAAAATGCTGGCCGACCAAATCGCACTGGGTATCGAGAACGCCGGAATGGAAGCGCGCCTGCGCACGGTTCCTGCCGTATCTACTGTTTGCGAAGCAACAGAAACCGACATTCCTAGTGCTGGCGATATTTATTGCAGCGAAGATGATCTGGCCAACTGTGCCGGTCTGCTGCTCGGCAGCCCCACCAGATTTGGCAATATGGCCGCCCCCTTAAAATATTTTATAGATGGCACCGCTGGGCTCTGGATGAACGGCTCTTTAATTAATAAACCGGCCGGCGTATTTACCTCGACCTCGAGTTTGCATGGCGGCCAAGAATCTACCCTATTGACCATGATGCTGCCTCTATTGCATCAAGGTATGGTTCTAGCGGGTATCCCCTATTCGGAAGCTGCACTGACCAATACTAAAAGTGGGGGTACGCCCTATGGCGCTAGCCACGTTGAGGGCGACGGTCTGACAGAAGAAGAAACTCAGCTAAGTCAGGCTCAGGGCAAGCGTATTGCCCTACTGGCAAGCAAACTTAGTAGCACATAAACACCTAATACTTACTTAAGGCGAACAATCTTGACCACAGAATTAAAACTGTCCATCAGCCGCTTTTTAACTCGTAGCAGTTACTGGCTTCTAATGCTAACCCTCGCCGTACATCTCTGGATGCAATCGGCGCCCGCGGTGATTTACTTTATAAGCCTAGTGCCGCTAATGATTTTTATTCCCGGCATACTGGCCGACAGATTGCGCACATTAATCTGGCTCGGCTTCGTGGTAATGCTATATTTTTATAATGGCGTCCAAAACATGGCGGTCCCTGAACCCATGACACTGGACATCGTCGAGCTGGCTTTAAGTGTTGTGCTGTTTAGCGCAGCGATGTTTTATGCCCGTGTTAGGCAGGTCAACAATCTATAATTAATGATTATTAAAGGACTTTGTAATGAGCGACAGTAAACCGGGCATCATTCGTCGAATCTTTCGTTTTATCGGTAGCATTGTATCGGCCATACGCACCATTATTGGTGTGGTTGTTTTGATCTTTATTGTCACCACTATCGGTGGCATGTTTGCCGATGACCTGCAGCCTATTCCCAATGAAGGGGCACTCTATCTAGCACCTAGCGGCTTTCTTGTTGACCAAAAAACCTACACCGATCCACTAGAGCAGATTCTCTCTCAGGGTAACGGCCAAGAGTCCGAAACCTTGGTTCGCGATGTTATTGAAGCATTGGAAGCCGCGGGCAATGATAGCCGCATTACTCACCTGCTTTTGGACACTGACTACATGTCAGGTGCTGGTCTTAGTAAGTTAGAAGAGATAAGCACAGCGCTGTTGCGCTTTAAAGAGAGTGGCAAACCGATTATTGCCGTGGCCGATAACTTTAGCCAGCAGCAGTATTATCTGGCGGCCCATGCCGACCAAATTATGCTCAACCCATTGGGTGGCGTCATGATCACTGGCTTTGCCTCTTATAACAGCTACTTTAAAGAAGCACTCGACAAGCTCAAAGTGAACATCCATGTGTTTAGAGTTGGCGAGTACAAAAGTGCCGTTGAACCCTATCTGGGCAATAGTATGTCCGCCGCAGTAAAAGAAGAACGTCGCGCTATGATTAACGAGCTGTGGCAGTTTTATGGCTCTCAAGTAGAAGAACTGCGAGGACTACCCATCGGTGCAATCAATGATTACACCAATAACTTGCACCTAAAATTACGTGCCGCCAATGGCGACAGCGCAATACTCGCAAAAGAGCAGGGTCTGGTCGATCAAATCGCCAGCAGAACAGAAATGCTCGCCTATCTGAATGAGGTTATTCCAACCACCGACGGCGAATTTAACAGCATTAATTTGCGCGGCTATCTGAGCCACGTTAGGCGCGAGAAGGTCACCAGTAGCGCGGCCAAAAAACACCGCGTAGCTCTAGTGGTTGCCAAAGGCACCATTCTAGATGGCGAACAGCCCGAGGGTTCTGTTGGCGGCGACACCTTGGCCAGCATCTTTTCTAATCTGCGTGATGATGAAGATGTGAAGGCGGTTGTACTGCGCGTCGATAGCCCTGGCGGTAGCGCCTTTGCCTCTGAAATTATTCGCGACGCAATGGCGGCAACCCGTGCAGATGGTGTGCCCATTGTGATCAGTATGGGTAGCGTAGCTGCCTCTGGTGGTTACTGGATTGCTACCGAAGCCGACCAGGTTCTAGCCATGTCTACCACCATCACCGGCTCTATCGGTGTTTTCGGCGTGATACCCACTGTCGAAAATTCAATGGCTGCTCTGGGCATTTATTCTGACGGCGTCAGCACTGCAGATATTTCTGGTGTTATGCAGCTTGACCGAGCTATGACTCCCCAGGCAGAGATGTTTTTCCAAGCTGGTGTGGATAATATTTACACTCGCTTTATTGCACTGGTTGCCGATTCTCGCGGCTCAACACCAGCAGCCATCCATGAGATTGCTCAGGGTCGGGTATGGACAGGTGAGCAAGCTTTAGAGCTTGGTCTTGTGGATCAGCTGGGTGATTTAAATGATGCCATTAAAGTGGCTGCAGAGCTGGCCAACCTTAGCGACTATATGGTCGACTATCGCCGCAAACCATTAACCGTTTATGAACAATTTTTGTCGGGCATGAACAGTAGTGTCGGTGCCTCACTGGCTGCACTAGGCGTGACAGCATCGGGAGATAGCTGGATTCCAGATGTTTTGCGCGGCCAGGCCAAAACATTAATTAAGCCCTTAGACGCACTAGGCAATCTATCGGATCCGAAAGGGATTTATGTTTATTGCGATCAATGCCCTATCTAATAAGAAGCTTCCTATTTAATAAGGGGCTTCCTATCTAATAAGAGGCCTCCTACTTAAATAAGGGGCTTCCTATTTTAATAAAAAGCCTACTTTTCAAAAAGGCCGGCTCTTCGATACACCGAGCTAGAGCGCCAAAACGCTCTTAACAAATGGTAGGGTCAGGCGTCGTTGTTCTTGAAGCGACGCCCCATCCAACGTAGCCAGTGCCGCCATCAAGTCACTGGTATTTCGCGGCAAGCGGTTCAACAAAAACACAGCAACCTCGTCCGAGAGATACAGTCCGCGCACGCTTGCACGGTGCTGCAGAAGGCGACGCTGATCATCATTTTTATACTGCTGCATTTGCAGCGCCACACCAGACTTTAGTCGCGATAAAAGATCCGGCAATATCACGCCCAAGTGATCGGGAACTTCATGGGCCGCAATCACTAGCTTAGTCTTGGCATCTCGACAGCGATTAAAAAAGTGAAACAGGGGTTCTTGCCAATCAGGTTTATCTGCGACTAATTGCAGATCATCGAGACAGACCATAGTGGCCGACTCTAAACCCTCAAGAATATCTGTAGCGGGGTAATCCGCTAAATCTGCCAATGGTAAGTACACCGCACCCGCATTTCTGCCAAGCGCTGTGCGCTGGCAGGCTGCCTGCAACAGATGAGATAGCCCACTGCCCTCGGCACCAATCAAAAAACAGTAATACTGACGCTCGTCTTGCAACACAAGACTGGCCAAATGCTGGGGGGTTCCTCGGGGGGCATAGAAGTTATCAAAGGTAGCTTGGTCGTCCAGCTCTACTGCCAAGCTAAGCTGTCGGGGACTATTCATTCGCTGATCCAGCGGTATTCAAGCCTGCCCGTCAGTGCCGTGTCGCTGCCTACTCGGCTCTCTAAGCGGCCACTGCGCACCAGTGCCGAATGCAATAATTCTGCACCGCCTTCAACATCAACAGCCAGTGTTAGCTGATCACCCTGCACCGCAAATATATCCAAAGAATCAACTACCTCTAGTTTTTTAAACTGGGCCAACACGGCCTGATACTGTTTGAAAGACTCAACACCATTAATCTGTACCAGCACTTCATTGGTGTTCAGCTGCGGTATATAGGTATAGGTCTTGGCAAGGCTGTCCACCAAACCATCAATCGCGCTGGCCATAAATTCTTCCCCAGCCTCGGCACGAAAATCATTGAGCTGACGGCGACCTGCGCTCTGATATAACCAGGCACCCCGCACTTGCCCACTAGAGGTCGTGTAAAAACGCAGCGCTAACCAGGCATCAGCTTCGTAACGTTGGGACGCGGGCTCAATAAGATCAGACCTAAGCGACCAGGCCTCGTTCACCGACAGCGAAAGTTGGTCCTGCAAGTCAAAATTTGGTAATTGGTAGGGCATGCCACGGGCTTTCATGGCCCGGTCAAAAGACGCTAGTACCGCCTCACCGCCCGCTGATACTTCTGCACTGTTATATTCACCAATAAAACTGCGACCAGCGGTAGCATCGTCACGAATAATCCAAGCCAATATTGTCGGCCGATTGGACGGCAATACAGGTAGCTGTGCTTGGCGAATAAGTTGGTCTATGGCCTGTCGTGCAAAACTGACTTGAAGCCCAGGCTGGCTTTTCTTACTTTTAGAATCAGTATCAGAAATATTTCGAAAACCAACAGCTGCGACAAAAGCATTGGGGTCGGTCAAAAAAGGTTGGATACTCGGCACCAGCATAATCTTACTGTTGCCCGTGAGCTTTATTAGCACCTGCGCAAGAGCATCGCGAACACCCAATTCTCGAGATTCAGTCGTTTGATCTGCCACCGGCACTAAGCCGCTGTACAGACCAGCAACCTCTTCCGCGAGAGAATGAAGGCTAAAACAAGCCAAAATCATCATTAATATCCGTTTCAACGACTTTTCTCCAAATTAATTTGCCTCATTGTACCAGCGCTTGATGAAAATTAGACTCACTCGCACTAAAATACGCTCTTTAAAATAAGTGCACTTACATAAGTGCGTTTACAATGGGTACTTTTAACAGGAAGCCTGTCCATGACCGAAAAGACTCAATCACTGAGCTACAAAGATGCTGGCGTAGATATAGACGCAGGTAATGCCCTGATCGAAAAAATTAAAGGTGCGGCAAAGCGAACTCGTCGTCCAGAAGTGATGGCCGGGCTCGGTGGATTTGGTGCACTGTTTGAATTACCGACAGGCTATCGCGAGCCGGTTATGGTTTCTGGCACCGACGGTGTGGGTACTAAACTACGTCTCGCTCTAGACCATAGTAGACATGACACCGTTGGCATCGACCTAGTTGCCATGTGTGTAAACGACTTAATTGTCTGCGGTGCTGAGCCCCTGTTCTTTCTCGACTACTACGCCACAGGCAAACTTGATATTGATACAGCCGCGGCCGTCGTCAATGGTATTGCCGATGGCTGCGAACTGTCGGGCTGTTCATTGATTGGTGGTGAAACCGCCGAGATGCCAGGCATGTATGAAGGCAGCGATTATGACCTCGCAGGGTTCTGCGTTGGCATGGCAGAAAAATCTGAATTGATTGACGGCAGCAAGGTAGCGGTTGGCGATACGCTGATTGGCCTAGCCTCAAGCGGCCCCCATTCCAATGGCTACTCGTTAATTCGCAAAGTTCTCGAAGTCACCCAGACAGACCCAGCGACGACCATGCTAGACGGCAAGCCTTTGATCGACCTGTTAATGGAACCGACCAAAATCTATGTGAAGTCACTACTGGCCTTAATCGCCAAGTCACCCGTTCACGCCCTCGCCCACATTACTGGCGGCGGCCTGTTAGAAAATATTCCCCGTGTACTGCCAGACAATGCCACCGCTATTATCGACACCAAGGCTTGGACACGCCCCCCTGTATTCGATTGGTTGCAGCAGGGCGGTAATATTGACGAGCATGAAATGCACCGTACCTTAAACTGTGGTGTCGGCATGGTCATCTGTGTGCCGGCTAACACTGCCGCATCGGCTGTAGAGTTCTTAAACGCCAATGGCGAAGAGGCCTTTATTTTGGGCACTATTGAAGAGACTAAGAGCGGTGAAGAGCAGGTGCAACTACTCGGCCTCTCTGAATGACCGACCGCCCTACTGCCGGAATTAAACCGCGACTGGTGGTTTTAGTCTCCGGTGGCGGCTCTAATCTGCAGTCATTTATAGATGCCTGTGCAGAGGGCAGTCTCAATGCTCAGGTAGCCGCTGTCATTAGCAACAAAGCTGGCGTTGGTGGTCTCGACCGTGCAGCCCAGGTGGGCATTCCCAACATCGCTATTGATCATCGAGCGTTTGATAGCCGAGAGGATTTCGACAAAAACCTCAGCGAGCTTATCGATAGTTTTGCACCAGACCTCGTTGTACTGGCCGGTTTTATGCGCATATTAACCCCTGACTTTGTGAATCACTTTCTCGGCAAGCTCATCAACATTCACCCCTCACTGCTGCCCGCTTACCCAGGCCTGCACACACACCAGCGCGCTATTGATGCCGGTGATTCAGAGGCCGGCGCTACAGTACATTTTGTGACTCCAGAGCTAGATGGTGGGCCTTCAGTACTGCAAGCTAGGGTGCCAGTATTGGCAGACGATAGTGCCGAGAGCTTGGCCTCACGGGTACTGGGATTTGAACATAAAATTTATACTGCCGCCGTCCAGTGGTTTTGCCAAGGTCGGTTGTGCATGGAAAATGGTAACGCCATACTAGATGGCAAATCACTGCCGGAGCAGGGTGTTATTTTTTCAGACTGATGCTGAACCATAGATGAACCATAGATGAACCATAGATGAACCATAGATGAACCATAGATGCACAGTAGATTAACTATAGCTGCACAGCAGCTGAACAATTGTCGTTTAACGCACTCTAACTTGACTAGAAAACAAGCCCACAGCCGTTAAACCAAATACTGAGGTGATAGCAATCCCTAACAACAGACATCTATTTCACTCCCTATTTCGATGCCTCTTTCGATGCCTATTTAAACGGGTAGCAATTAGCTTGCTTGGCGTTCTGTTTTTGCCTCTGGCCTTCGCCAGCGATATCAAGCCTTACAGCGCGACCTATTCTGCGAGTTTTAATGGTATGGACATCGTGGCCGAGCACCGGCTCGAAAAGCTCGAGTCTGGCCAGTATCGCGAAACCTTAGACGCTAAAAACATCTTTGGTAAAATCAACGAGCAGGCTCTGTTTACTGTGGCTGATAACCAGCAGGTGATCCCGCAAGAATATAGCTATCGGCGATCATTGATTGGTATTAAACGTGCCGAGAAGCAGGTTTTTGATTGGCCAAACCTGCAGCTGGAATATACCAAAAAAGACCAGACAACAACCTCTCCCCTTCAAGTTGGCTCTCTCGATATCATTACCCATAAACTCCAGTTGCGCCGAGATATTAAGGCCGGCAAAGAGATTTTTTCGTACCCTGTTATTTCTCGAGGAAAGCTGAAACAATATGCCTATGAAATCGTAGCTCGTGAAGTTTTAGAGACGGCCATCGGCCCCCTCAACACCGTGTTAGTGCAACGCATTAGGGAAGATCAAAAACGTACCACAAAAATTTGGTTAGCCTCGGACTGGGATTATTTAGCCGTGCGTCTAGAACAGATCGAAAATGGCGAAAGCCATGAGATGACAATTATTAATGGGCAGGTTGATAACCAACCTGTGGCTCCCCTAAAGATGGCAACTGAGATATAGCTATGGCACGCCCACCCAACAAGACTGGCACTAGTAAATTTATTCTTGCTCTTGGCACTGTGGCCGCAGTAGCGGTTCTTGGTGGCGCTCTGTATCAGGCGCAAAAATTATCTGAGGAAGAAGAGCGCTCGATGATGGCTGTGATCCCCGAACAGGTCATTACAGAAGCTGTGATTGAAACACCCGAAGTTCCCGAGGCCAATATCCCAGAGCCAGAAACTGAAATCACCACCCAGCCTGAAGCCGATACCACTCCAGCACTAAAAGCACCCAAACTGCCCTCTTTGGACGACAGTGATGACTTTGTTCGTGATCGACTACTGCTCATCGAGCAGAAAGCTGATTTAAAACAATGGCTCAACACCGACGATTTACTTCGCCGCACTGCGAGCTATTTGGATGGTTTGTCACGAGGCGTTGTGCTCGGGAAAATATTTCCTCTCACGGCTCCAGAGGGAAACTTTACGACTCATCGCGAAGGCGAAATTATTTGGTTAAATGCGGGAAATTACGAACGCTACAATGGCACTGTGGGTGTGTTGACCAGTATTGATATGCAACCCATGGCGCAGATGTTTCACTTTATCCGTCCATTGTTGGAGGGCGCTTTTTCTGAGATGGGTTATCGCCCTCGCCAGATGGATGGCATTATTTTGCAGGCTATCGATAATATTTTAGAAACTCCGATTATTGTGGAGCCTATTAAGCTGACAAGAGATTCTGTTGCTTACAAGTTTGCTGACCCAACATTGGAGGCTCTACCACCCCTTCAAAAACAACTACTGCGCACTGGACCTGAAAATACCCAGCGCCTGCAACAGCAAGCACTGGCTTTAAAAGACGCTTTACTTAATCCCTAGCTTTTCTCTCATTTTGCTCTCATTTTGCTCTCATTTTTCTTTAGGTTTTAGGCAGGGTAACACCTGTCTGACCCTGATACTTACCACCACGGTCTGCGTAGGATGTTTCGCAGACTTCGTCAGATTCAAAGAACAGCATCTGTGCTACACCTTCGTTGGCATATATCTTGGCCGGTAGGTTTGTGGTGTTTGAAAATTCCAGTGTGACATGCCCTTCCCATTCTGGCTCTAGGGGCGTGACGTTCACAATTATCCCGCAGCGCGCATAGGTAGATTTGCCCAAACATATGGTCAGTACTGAGCGTGGAATCTTGAAGTACTCTACTGTTCTGGCCAGCGCAAACGAGTTGGGCGGGATGATACAAAAGTCGCCTTTCATATCAACAAATGAGTCGTTGTCGAAGTTCTTTGGATCGACGGTCTTGGAATGCACGTTGGTAAATACCTTGAATTCGTCGGCACACCGCACGTCGTATCCATAGCTTGAAGTCCCGTATGAGATAACGCGCTCGTCTCCGGAGTGGCGCACCTGACCTGCCTCAAAGGGCGTGATCATCTGCTGTTGCGCGGCCATGCGGCGAATCCAGTTATCTGACTTAATGCTCATTTAGGGTGACTCCGGTTAATGTGATCTGATACTAAAAATTAGGTTCTGCAATAGGGTCGGTATGATACCGATTTGCGCTGCTGGAGCAAGGTATCGTTCTGTATCCGTCAGCCGTGATCTCGAATCGCACCGCTGTTATATCAAACCACCCGGCTGGCATGTCGAGTGCAGTGAGAGATCTTTTGGTTTGGAGCACCGCCCAGGCTTATCTACCCTTACCCCCTTTCAAAACACGACGTGAATACATCCCTGTAGTCTCGGGGCCAGCATCCATGCTGGCCACGGTTTTGAAAGGGGGTAAGGGCAGCCAAGCCTCAACATAGGAGCGAGGCTCTAGAGAGATGTTCTTTTTCCTTTTTCCTAGGATCTACTGCGAGAGTCCAGATAGACCCTGGGGGAGCCCTGGCGATCAGTCAGGGCCCGTTTATGGGTGTGATCATTTTCAGTTTGAGAGAGCTCACTGTCTGAGCGCAGCGAGTTGAGCGAACGCTGAAAAGGGTTACACCCATGGGACCGATCGCAAGGGCTTCACCAGGGTCTATTAACCCCCACACAAATCCACGTCGCTTGGCCCGGTCAGGATGACATGAACGTTACTTACTCAAACACAATCTCAGGCCCAGCATTATCAGCAGCGGCCTCTAGCCCAGCAATTACAGATTGAGCAATCTGTCCATAATGCCCCGCTATCGGGCCCTCTGGGTCAGCAGCAACCGACGGTAAACCACTGTCGCCATTCAAACGAATCGACTTATCCAATGGCAGACTGCCCAACAAATGAGTCTCGTACTGCTCAGCAACATTAGCACCGCCGCCATCACCAAATATTGCCTCCTCATGACCGCATTCCGAACAGATATGCATCGCCATATTTTCAACAATGCCCAGCACCGGAATCTTGACCTTGATAAACATCTCGATGCCCTTTTTAGCATCCAAAAGCGCGATGTCCTGCGGGGTAGTTACAATCACCGCACCATTAACCTGAGCTTTTTGCGCCAGAGTAAGCTGAATATCACCCGTGCCCGGTGGCATATCTACCACCAAAATATCCAACTCTCCCCACATAGTCTGGCCGAGTAATTGCTGCAAGGCACCGGCAGCCATGGGGCCGCGCCATGCCATAGGTGTTTTCTCTGTAACTAGGTATGCCATCGACATGGTTTTAAGGCCATGAGCTTCAATGGGAGCAAAGTGCTTTTCGTCGGCAGCTTTAGGGCGGGTGCCATCGGGGACGCCTAGCATCATGGCAATGCTGGGGCCGTAGATGTCGGCATCTAACAGGCCAACCTTTTTACCGGCGGCTTGTAACGAAAGCGCCAAATTAACTGCGGTGGTCGACTTGCCCACACCGCCTTTGCCTGAGGCCACTGCCACTATGTATTTCACCTGATCTAACACTAAAACACTCCAATCAATAAGGTTTTATCTAAAATGCCCATTTAGCTGCCCCTAGAGCAGTAATTGAACATGAAAAGTTGGCGTAAAATCGCTATAGTTGCGGCTTGTATTTAACGCCAAAAAAAAGAATCTGAATCATGTCATCAAAACGCCAAATACTGGTTACCAACGCCCTGCCCTATGCCAATGCTGCACTGCATCTTGGGCATATTTTGGAATACACCCAAACCGATGTCTGGGTGCGCTTCCAGAAGATGCGCGGGCACGAATGTTACTATGTTTCTGCCGACGATGCCCATGGAACTGCCATCATGCTCAAAGCAGATGAAAAAGGCATTAGCGCTGAGCAACATATTGCCGATATGCGCGCGATTCACGAGGCGGACTTTAGAGATTTCTTGATTGGTGTCGACAACTACCACAGCACCCATTCTGACGAAAATCGCGAGCTGTCTGAGTTGATTTATAACCGGCTCAATGACAATGGGCATATTGCCAAGCGTACGATTACCCAAGCCTTTGACCCTGAGAAAAATTTGTTTCTGGCTGACCGCTATATCAAAGGCACCTGCCCGAAATGTAAAACCGATGATCAATACGGTGATAACTGCGAAGCTTGCGGCGCTACCTATTCCCCTACGGATCTCATCAACCCTGTGTCTGCTATCTCTGGGGCCACCCCCATTGAGAAAGACTCGACCCATTACTTTTTTAAGCTGCCAGAATTTACCGAGTTCTTGCAGGAATGGACTCGCAGTGGTGCGGTGCAAACTGAAGTTGCTAACAAGCTGGGTGAATGGCTAGACAGCGGCTTGCAAGAATGGGATATCAGCCGCGACGCACCTTATTTTGGCTTTGAAATTCCCAATGCCCCTGGCAAGTATTTTTATGTGTGGCTCGACGCCCCTATTGGCTATATGGCGGCGTTTAAAAATCTCTGTGATCGCGAGTCTATGGATTTTGATCAGTTCTGGAATAAAGATTCTACGACTGAGCTGTACCACTTTATTGGCAAGGACATTGTTAACTTTCATGCACTGTTCTGGCCCGCCATGCTTAAGAGCGCTGACTACCGCACCCCCACCAAGGTATGCGTGCACGGTTTTGTTACGGTCAATGGCAAGAAAATGAGTAAGTCGCGGGGCACCTTTATTAATGCTCGCTGCTATCTTGACCACCTTAATCCCGAATACCTGCGCTATTACTATGCGTCGAAGCTGTCCGGATCGGTAGAAGATATCGATCTAAATCTCGAAGACTTTGTGCAGAAGGTCAATAGTGACCTAGTGGGTAAGGTAGTAAATATTGCCAGCCGCTGCGCTAAGTTTGTGGCCAATGGCAACGATGGTGTGCTGTCGAGCAATATTGAAAATCCCGAGCTTTGGGCCCAGGTCAGCGGTGCGGCAGACAGTATTGCCAACCATTACGAAAACCGTGACTACAGCAAAGCTATTCGCGAGATTATGGCTCAGGCCGATGCGGCCAATGAATATATTGCTGCCAAAGAACCATGGAAACTGAACAAACAAGAAGGCAAGCAGCAAGAGGTGCAGGATATCTGCTCTCTGGGCATTAACCTGTTTCGCGTTTTACTGGGCTACTTGAAGCCCGTGTTACCGGCCATGGCTGCCGAAGGCGAAGCCTTTTTGAATAGCGAACTCAGTTGGGACAGCCTGCAACAGCCCCTGAGCGAACATAAGATCAATACTTTTAAGCCACTGATGCAGCGCATCGAAAAAGACAAGGTCGACGCTATGGTAGAAGCCAGTAAAGAAGAGGTTGCGCAGGCAATGGCGGCCCCCCTAGAAGGAGCCTTGGCTAAAGGGCCACTAGCCGATGACCCGATTGCTGCTGAAATCAACTTCGACGACTTTATGAAAGTCGATCTGCGCGTGGCACTGATTGTAAAAGCCAACCATGTTGAGGGGGCCGAAAAGCTGCTGCAACTGACATTGGATATTGGCGGCGAGACCCGCAATGTATTTTCTGGCATCAAGTCGTCATATAAGCCCGAAGATTTGGAAGGTCGCCTAACAGTGATGGTCGCCAACCTGGCCCCACGCAAAATGCGCTTTGGACTATCCGAAGGCATGGTGTTGGCTGCCGGTGACGACAAAGGCATTTATTTGCTCGAGCCAGATTCTGGTGCCCAACCCGGTCAGCGAGTGACCTAAACCTTAGTGCCACGAGTATTTAAGACTTAGGTAGAAAAATACCATAGATCAAAAAGTACTAAAGCCCCGCCCCATTTAGGTTGAATCGCGCTAGTTGATTCCCCGATAATGGGCCACCAACCAAACGATGTGCAGGCTATGCAAGAATTTGCGGTTATCTTGGTCAGCTCTATCCTGATCAACAACTTTGTACTGGTGCAGTTCCTCGGGCTGTGCCCCTTTATGGGCGTGTCCACAAAGCTGGAATCGGCCATCGGCATGTCGGCAGCTACCACCTTTGTACTCACGCTCACGGCCATGGCCAGCTACATCGTAGACGTGTTGATTCTCATGCCTTTGGGCCTGATCTACCTGCGCACCATCGCCTTTATTCTGGTGATTGCCGCTGTAGTGCAGTTCACCAAAATGTTTATCGAAAAATCTAGCCCGCTGCTGTACCGCGTGCTGGGTGTATTTTTACCTCTGATTACTACCAACTGTGCTGTGTTGGGTGTGGCATTACAAAACGCCTCCAAAGACCTTAACTTCATGCAGTCATCGCTCTATGGCTTTGGCGCTGGTGCAGGCTTCTCCTTAGTGTTGATCTTTTTCTCGGCCATGCGCGAGCGTTTGGCTGTTGCCGATATCCCGGCACCCTTTGAAGGCGCGGCTATCGCTATGATCACCGCTGGTCTTATGTCACTGGCCTTTATGGGCTTTAGTGGGCTGGTATAAATGATCGACACCATTGCGCAGTACCCCATACTCGCCGCGCTGATTGCGCTGGTTGGCCTAGGTATCCTTTTTGGAGGCCTGCTGGGTTTTGCCGCAGAAAAATTTAAAGTCGAAGGCGACCCCATCGTCGAGCAGATCGACGAACTGTTGCCCCAGACTCAATGTGGCCAATGCGGTTTTCCCGGCTGTAAGCCCTACGCCGAATCTATTGCTAATGGCGACGCCATTAACAAATGTCCTCCCGGTGGCCAAACTACCATCAACGCCATTGCTAGCTTGCTTGATGTGCCAGCCCCTGAGTTAGATGCCGAGCACGGCGAAGAAGCCGACCTTAAAACCGTTGCCTACATTCGCGAAGACGAATGCATTGGCTGTACCAAATGTATCCAAGCCTGCCCCGTCGACGCCATATTGGGTGCCGCTAAACTTATGCACACCGTGATTGCCGATGAGTGCACCGGCTGCGACCTTTGCGTAGAGCCCTGCCCAGTCGACTGTATTGATATGTTGCCGGTAGAAGAAGGTATCAAAGAATGGCATTGGCCAGCGCCAGTCGCGCCCGCTAACTTGATTGCCAGCGACAGGAGAGCCACCCAATGAAGACTTGGGTCACTCCCGGCGGCGTTCACCCCCCTGAAAATAAGCACCAGTCACTGACGCTGCCCATCGGCACTTTGCCGCTGCCAGAAAAGTTGCTGATACCCCTGAGCCAGCACATAGGTGCTGCGGCCACGCCCTGTATTGAAGTCGGCAAAAAAGTACTTAAAGGCCAAGTGATTGCTCATGCCACGGGGCCCGTATCAGTGCCCATGCATGCCCCAACCTCAGGCACCATCACTGCCATCGAGCACCGGCCCATTGCCCATTCTTCTGGCATGTTGGCCCCCTGCATCGAGATTACCAGCGACGGCCGCGACAAGTGGAAAAAACATGAAGGCATCGCCGACTATGAGCATGCCTCGCCCAGTACATTATTAAAGGCTGTTGCCGATGCCGGTATTGCCGGTATGGGCGGCGCTGGTTTTCCGTCTGCTGTAAAATTAAACCCCGGTCGTCAGCGGCCGATACACACGCTGATTGTGAATGCCACCGAATGCGAGCCCTATATCACCGCCGATGACTCGGCCATTCGAGAGCGCGCCGCAGAAATTATCGAAGGCATTGGCATACTCAGCCAGATCCTTGGTAACCCCAGTAATATTTTAATTGGCATCGAAGACAACAAGCCCGAAGCCATAGCCGCCCTAGAGCCCCTTGTGTTGGATACCGGCATTCGCGTCGCGTCCTTTCCCACAAAGTACCCCTCCGGCGGTGAAAAGCAGCTGATTTACATACTCACCGGTAAAGAAATTCCCAGCGGTGACCTGCCCGCTGATATAGGCATGGTGTGTGTAAACATAGGCACCACCTACGCCATTAAGCGCGCCATTGTTAACGGTGAACCATTAATTTCTCGCGTCACCACCATGACCGGCGACGCCTGTGGTATTAATCGCAACTATGACACTCTGATAGGCACCCCGGTCAGCCATATGCTGGCCCACAGTGAGTTTAACGAACAAGCCTGCAGCCGACTCGTGATGGGTGGCCCCATGATGGGCTTTAGTTTGACCAGCTCCGATGTGCCCATTGTAAAAACCACCAACTGCATACTGGCACCCAGCTACGACGAAATTCCCGACGACGAGCCGGCCCAAGCCTGTATTCGCTGCGGCATGTGCGCCGAAGCCTGCCCAGTGTCACTGCTGCCACAGCAACTATTTTGGTATTCTCAGGCCGACGACCAAGAGCGCCTAGAAGCCCACAACCTATTTGACTGCATAGAATGCGGTGCCTGCTCCTATGTCTGCCCCAGCAATATTCCTTTGGTGCAGCACTATCGCCACAGCAAAGGCGAAATACAAAAAGCCCGCGCCGAAAAAATAAGGTCAGACCATGCCCGAGAGCGCTTTGAGTTTCATCAGCAGCGCATAGAACAGGCCGACAAAGACAAAGAAGCCAAGCGCGCCGCGAGGCGAGAAGCTGCCGAGCAAGCAAAAGCTAAGGCTAAAGCAGCTCCAGATTCAGCCGCAGCTGGAGGCAACCCGATGGGTGGCTCAGCTGCCGACATTATTGCCGCCGCCCAAGCCCGTGCCGCCGCCAAACAGGTGTCACCGGAGCAGCAACAAGCAAAATTTGAACGCTCCATTGCCGGTGCCGAGATGCGCGTGCAAATGGCCGAAGAAAAACTAGCCACCGCAAGCGACAGCTCAACCGACGAGCAAAAGAATATACTTAATGCCGCAATAGAAGGTGCCAAACAAAAATTAGAACAGGCCAAGGCGCGACTGGCAGAGCATGTCGAACAGCAAAACGGAGAGCAGGTAGACTAATGGCCTTTAAGCAAATTACCTCGCCCCACGCCCACGCCTCGCAAAACACCAGCAAGGTAATGCAGCTGGTAGTCTGGGCCACAGTGCCCGGACTCATCGCTCTGACCTATCATTTCGGCTGGGGCAGCCTGATCAATGTTGTCTTAGCCACTGCCACCGCCGTCATCGCAGAAGCAGCAGTGTTACAACTGCGCGGTCGCTCCATCGCCTTTTACCTGCGCGACTACAGCGCCGTACTCACCGCCGTATTGCTTGGCCTAGCCCTACCACCACTGGCACCCTGGTGGGTCGTGGTTGTCGGCACCCTATTCTCGATCGTGATTGCCAAACAACTCTATGGCGGCCTGGGCTACAACCCCTTCAACCCCGCCATGGTCGGTTATGTCATTCTGCTGATCTCGTTCCCCATACAGATGACCACCTGGATCACGCCCCTGGCACTGTTGCCCGACGGTGTTAGCCACCCAGGTATTATTGAATCACTGAGCATAGTATTTGCCGGCCTAAACCCTGCCGATGGCGTAACCGGTGCCACCCCTCTAGACAGTTTTAAATTTAGCGACGGCCTGCTAGTCGACCAAATCTATGCCCAAAACCCCTTGTTTAGCCAAGCTGGTTTTGCCGGTGTGGGCTGGGAATGGGTCAATGTTGGCTTCCTGATTGGCGGCTTGATATTACTGGGTAGCAAAATCTTTACCTGGCACGGCCCCGTGGCCATGCTCGGTGCAATTGCCGTTATGTCGATCTTATTTTGGGATGGCGGCAGCTCCGACAGCCCCGGCTCAGCCCTAATGCATCTGTTTAGTGGTGCATCGATGATGGGTGCCTTCTTTATCATGACCGACCCAGTCTCCAGCGCTGCCAGCAACCGTGGCCGGTTGATTTACGGCGCACTTATAGGGGTTTTGGTTTATCTTATTCGCGCCTGGGGCAACTACCCAGACGCCGTTGCCTTTGCCGTGCTGCTAGCTAACTTTGCTGCACCCTTTATCGACAACTACACGTTGCCACGCACCTACGGCCATATTGATAGACGCCGCGCCACCGAAAAAGAGGAAGACCAATGACCTTTGAGTCGATCCGCTTTAACAGCCTGCTACTCGCCGGCTTTGCACTGGTCACTGCGGTGATACTGGCCTCTACCGATTCTTTAACCAAAGACAGAATCGCCGATTCCGAACGCAAAGCAGCCCAGCGCGCCCTGCTAGAAATCATCCCCATTGAGCGTCATGACAATGACCTGCTCATGGACGTGCAGCCTATTCCCGAAAAGTTCTGGCCCGCACTAGGCCTCAAAAAAGGCGGCGTTATTCATATAGCCCGCAGCCAAGGCCAGCCCGTCGCTGCGATTATTCCCGCTATGACCGCCGATGGTTACAGCGGCAATATCGGTATGATTGTGGGTGTTAACTTTGATGGCACCGTTGCCGGCGTGCGCGTGGTCGAGCACAAAGAAACCCCAGGCTTGGGTGACAAGGTCGATTTAAAAAAGAGCGACTGGATACTCAGCTTTAACGGTAAATCATTAACCAACCCCGAAAAATCGGGCTGGGCCGTTAAAAAGAACGGCGGCGATTTTGACCAATTTACCGGCGCCACCATTACCCCAAGAGCCGTGATTTACCAGATTGCCGAAGTACTAGAATACTTTAACCAAGACCGCGAGCGGCTATTAACCGCCGCCGCACAAGCAGCCGAATTCAAAAGCGCAGCCAACCATAGCGAGCACAGCCATGAGTGAAGTGAGCGTAGCAGAAGTCGCCAAAAACGGCCTTTGGACTAACAACCCCGCACTGGTTCAGTTGCTGGGTCTGTGCCCCCTGCTGGCCGTAACAGGCACAGTGGTCAATGCACTAGGCTTGGGTATCGCAACCCTCGCCGTGCTTATAGGCTCCAACACTATAGTGTCGTTGATCCGCAACCATGTCAGTGACGCCGTGCGCCTGCCCGTCTTCGTGATTATTATCGCCGCCTTTGTTACCTGCGCCGAACTGCTCATGAAAGCCTATACCTACGAGCTCTATCAAATACTTGGCATCTTTATACCCCTTATTGTCACCAACTGCGCCATTCTGGGCCGCGCCGAAGCCTTTGCCAGCAAAAACAGCGTGGGCATGGCCGCCTTTGACGGCCTAATGATGGGCCTGGGTTTCTTAGCCGTATTAGTATTGCTAGGGGCTATTCGTGAACTACTGGGCCAAGGCACAGTGCTGGCTGACATGCAGCTTTTGTTTGGTGCCGGCGCCTCGGACTGGGTCATGCGACCCTTTGGCGACAGCTATAGCTTTTTAGTCATTGTGCTACCACCAGGGGCCTTTATAGTGACCGGCTTTTTGATCGCCATTAAGAACGCCATTGATAACGCTGCCAAACGCCGTGCCGATGCCCAGCGAGATGCACCTGTTAAGGGCGCCAAACGCATCCGAACCACAGGTCACATTACCTAGCAATTAATCTGCTATACCAGTGTCAAAACGAATACGAATGAAAAACCAGCAAGGAGATACAGATTAATAAGGACAGCCCCGTATGACTAACACCGGAGCCCAGCTCGTGCGCTACGCACTAGAGCAACTCAATATTCAGCACGTCTTCGGGGTAGTCAGCACCCACAATCGCGAGATTTATCACGAGCTCAACAGCTCCGCCACCATCAAAACCCATCTGGTCAATCAAGAACTCAGCGCCGCCTTTATGGCCGATGCCATTAGTCGTACCTCTCACATAAGTGAAGCGGCGCAGACGAATAAGATAGCTGAAATAGGCACCATGCTCATTACCGCCGATGCCATTATTAGCCAAGGCATCATCGAAGCCTTTGTCACTGGTGTGCCCCTACTGATTATTGCCGGCAGTTCAGATGAACCAAACTCAAGTCTAGACTCACAGCAGCTAATAGCCCCGGTAACCAAAGCCTGCTTTAAAGTCACCCAACACCAAGATATCGTCAGTACCTTATTCGAAGCCTACCAAATTGCCACCAACGGCAAACCCGGGCCAGTTTATGTAGAAATTCCCATGGGACTACAATGGCTCAGCGAAGATATAGACCAACCGTTACCCTTACATCGACCCGCCGCCAATCAAGCCCAGCTGCTTACTGACAAGATTAATAACGCCATCCAGATACTTCTAAAGGCCGAACACCCCGCACTGTATTTAGGCTGGCATGCCACCCAAGTACAGCCCGCACTAATCGCCCTAGCCGAAGCCATCGCCGCGCCAGTATGCACCAGTTTGCAAGGTGCTAGCGCCTTCCCAGCTCGGCACCCACTGCACGCAGGGTTGGTTGCCACTCCTAGCGCCCAGCGGGCACTAAAAGACTGCGATGCCCTATTAATAGTAGGGACCAACAGCGACGATATTATAGATACAGAGCTACTCAGTACTATTAGCAACGTTGTTCAACTAGACCCGCAGGCCGTCACCGCACTGCTACATCAGCTAAAACAATCCGAGCCTGACGACAATCTAGAACGAACATCAAACCTAGTAAAAAACATCGCCAAATATAAAGCCCAACAAAAAGAAGACTGGCTAGAACACAACAGCAAAGGCCGCGTAAACCCAGCCGTATTTTTTGACGCCCTAAGCAATGCGATCGACGGCAACGCTATAGTGGTTACCGGCCATGGTACACATCGCGCACTTGCCGCTGAGCTATTACCCATCAACAGCCCCTGCAGCTTTATCAGCCCCAGCAATTACAACGCCAAGGGCTACTGCATCCCCGCGGTAAACGCCATTAAGCTCGCCAACCCCAGCAAGCAAGTAATCGGTATAGCCAGCGACGGCTCCATGCTTATCAGCGGTTCGGAAGCGCTAACGGCGGTGAGAAACAAGATAGGTACTGTTTATTGCCTGCTTAATAACAACCAGCCCAGCACCCTCAAAAACCTTGGCCACATTAACTGGGGTGCCTTTGCCGACTCTCTAGAATGCGGCTACTTCCCCATCACCAACAACAGTGGCATCGACACCATTTTACGTCGCGCACTAGAAACCGCCGCCCAGGGTCAGCCGGTCATAATTGATGTATGTATCGACTACAGCCGCAAATCCTATTACGCCCAGAGCCAAGAAAAGGCCGCCCAAGACAGGCTGCCTAGCAGAGATAAATTAGAGATAGTTAAGCGCGCGATCGTGCGCAAGATAATGGGAGCCAGAGCGAGTTAGTAGCTCTCAAGGTCCTTAGCAAACAACATCTCAATATTACGAAACGCCTTAAATTCCAAGTGATTGCCGCTTGGGTCCTTCACAAACAATGTAGCCTGCTCACCCTCGCGCCCTTCAAAGCGCACATAGGGTTCAATCACAAACTCAATCCCGTTAGCCTTCATCATATCCACCGCCTGCTCATACTGATCCCATTCCATAATCACACCAAAGTGGGATGCTGGTACAGCATGGCCATCGACAGCATTGGTGACTGCTGCCGGGTGGTCTTCAGGGGCTACTAAATGGGCTACTAGCTGGTGGCCAAAGAAATCGAAGTCAATCCATCGGTCCGATTCGCGGCCGGTTAGGCAGCCTAGAATGCCGCTATAAAAACCGCGAGCAGCCTCAAGGTCAGTGACTGGAAAGGCTAGGTGAAAACGGGGATAGGCTGGGTTGGTCATGGTAGTTACTGGCTAGTGGACTATGCATTAATGGTATCACTGGGCCGCTGCCTTTGTTATCGAGAATTTCATAATTAATTAGAAACTTAATATGGGGTTCTGCTGTAACTATGACCTAGCCTAACCAGTCTGGCACACGGGCACACGGGCACACTGCGATAACTCTGTATCACCCGAGCATAGCTAATGAAGGTTTTAAAGCCCCAGTTAACTGTTTGGGATAGGCGGTTGTCAGAGACACCGAGTCGCATTGCTGAAACTGTCTAAACTGCTTAACGGCCGCTACAAAAGCCGCTATTAGCATATCTTCATCAAACCTATGCTGCTCTAAGTGGAGTGATTTAATTTCTAAATGCTTAATCTTTCGGTGCGCTTTACAGTCCATGCGCCCAATAAACTCCCCCCTGTAGAGTATGGGTAGAGAAAAATATCCATACTGCCGTTTGGCTGCGGGCACATAACATTCAATTTGATAGTCGTATTGGAACAGCGATTTAAGCCTGTCACGCTGAATAAGCGCATTATCGAAGGGCGACAGAAACAACATGCGATTATTCAGCCGAGGCAGAGTAGCTTCAAGCGCACCAGCCTCCATGATAAATACTTCGCCGCTGGGCAGGTTTACCTCTTCCAAAATTCCCTGAGCCAACCTTTCGCTGATCAAGGTTTTTACCGCTTTACGTAGCTCCCCATTGCGTCGCTGATAGGTGAGCCCTTTAAGAGACACAGCCCCATGACAGCGCAGCTGTTGATCGATAAGATGCTCTGCATAGCCCTCCATGCTGGGCATTTGTGTATTGATATGGGATGGCAGTACCCGCTCGGTTAGATCATAGGCTTTTTGAAAACCTTCACGGTTACAGACCATAAGGTCGCCTTGCATATACAGCTGCTCAAGGGCTTTTTTAGCAGGTTTCCAGTCCCACCAGCCTGTCGCTTTAGTGCGGTTTGATTCCAGATCTCGAGATCGCAATGGGCCATCGGACCCTATTCGCGCTAGTAACTCTCCCATGAGCTTTTTATCAGGGTTTTTATACCAATGGACTTGGTCGCCTTTAATGGCCTGTTTGTAAGGTAAGGAAAAACGAAAGTCAGCGATGGGTAGAAATGCTGCCGCATGGGCCCAGTATTCAAAGATATCACCATCAAGTAGCATTTGATTAGTCATGGTTGGCTTGAACTTGGGAACTCTAGAATGAAGAACATGGTGATGAGCCCGCTCCACGACCGAGATGGTGTCGATTTGCACGTAGCCTAGATGATTGATGGCTGCAAGCGCTCCGGCTTTGCCTCGTCCATAGGGTTGAGCTTGCAGAAGGCCTTGAGCTTTTAGGGCTAGGCGGCGAAGGCGGATGAGGTCTTGTGGGTGTTTAATTTTAATCATTTTTACGGTTATTTTCCCCCAAGAATGACAGTCACTTACTAAGCATCACCATCTTAGAGTTGGTGGTAAAGTTAGCGCCTAAAAGATAAGGATCACCAGGGCAAATTATCCAAATCAATATTGCCACCAGTCAAAATAATCCCCACTCGCTTGCCCTGAAACTGCTCAGGCTGATCCATAATGATCGCTAAAGGTACAGCACATGAAGGCTCGCAAATCACTTTGAGTCGTGTCCAAATTAACCGCATAGCTTCAACCACTCGCTCTTCGGAGCACAGCAAAATATCGTCTACCTGCTGGGTAATTATCTCAAAGTTACGCACACCCACTGTGGCGCGCAAACCATCGCAGATGGTGTTGGGGCTAAATTCTGGAAGTCGGGTGCCGCTATTAAAACCTAGCCAGGCGTCGTTGGCTTGGGCGGGTTCGGCGCCAATCACTTGGGTATTTTTGGCTAGGGCTTTGGTGGCGATAGCGGTACCTGCTAGCAGGCCACCCCCGCCTATGGGGGCAATCATGATATCTAAGGATCCCTCGACCTGGTCTAGCATCTCGATTGCCGCGGTGCCTTGGCCCGCGATAATGATGTCATTATCAAAAGGGTGGACTAGGGTGCTGCCCTGCTCGGTAACTAGTTTCGCAACCATAGCTTCTCTTGCGGCCATAGTGGGTTCACAGAGCACTATATTGGCGCCGTAGCCTTCGACAGCGGCAATTTTAACGACAGGTGCATTCTCTGGCATGACGACTGTACAAGGAGCTCCGCGCAGGGCTGCAGCCCAAGCTAATGCGGCGCCATGGTTGCCTGAGGAATGGGTGATCACGCCTTTTTGTAGGCTGGCCTCGTCCATAGAAAACACGGCATTACAGCCGCCTCGGGCTTTAAAGGCACCGATCTTTTGTAGATTTTCGGCTTTAAAAAATAGCTCGCAACCTATGATTTTGTTCAGCGCACGGCTCTCTAATACTGGGGTGCGGTGAATGTAGGGCGCAATGCGCTCATGGGCCTGCTGTATGTCTTTGATAGATAATTTCATTGGCTATAGCTTAGTGTATATCTATGGAATAGGGATAGTGAAAATTACTCGCCGTCCATAAATCGTTGCAAGCGACGATGTAATTCCCTGTTCTCTTGCCTGAGCTGCTCCAGCTCATCGAGCAGGCTTATTGCCAGTGCTATGCCAGCCCAATCAATATCTAGGTCATTATGTAGCCGGCAGGCTTTTTTGGTAACGGTGATCATGTGGATATTAAAGCTCCAGTCGTCTGGGGAGGCTCCTTCTGGCTCAATAATACCGTGATCAATTATCTCAATAATAGTCCGGCTGGGTAGTTCGGTGGCACAGCAAATCTCTTCAAAGCTAAAGTATTGCGGTTGTGATGTTTGCATTATGAGTTACTCCATTCTTCCCTAGGATCAAAGTCTGCCTCGCTAGCCAATGTCTGCCAATACTGCCTGATGCCATCATTGATAATGGTCGGCATCACTACCTTTAGCACCGCATATAAATCGCCACTGCCCTCTTTGCGCACCAAGCCTTTACCTTTAATGCGCATGCGCTGACCGGTTTGGCTATTTGCGGGAATAGACAGTTTAATTTTGCCTGACAATGTCGGTACTTCTATTTTGGCACCCAGCGCAGCTTCCCAGGGGGCTAGCGGCACTGTGATAACTAGGTTGTGGGCCTCAACATCAAACAGCGGATGGGGTACCAGTCGAATGCGCAGATACAGATCACCATTGGCGGCATTCCCTGCTCCCTGTTCACCCTGACCTTTGAGGCGAATACGTTCACCGTCGGTCACGCCAGCAGGTATTTTTACATTGAGTGTCTTATTAATCTGATTGATACGACCCTGCTGATCACGATGGGGCAGACCATAGGAAATATTTTTGGTTGAATTGGCTAGGGTGTCTTCAAGAAAAATTGGCAGATCTGTTTCTATGTCCTGACCTTTGCCATTAAAACCCTGCTGGGAAAACCCGCCGGCCTGCCCTCTGTGTGCGCCACCAAAAATTGACGAAAAGAAGTCAGAAAAGTCGGCGTCATGCGAACTGTCTTGCCGCCCTGCGGATGACTGCCATCCCGGTGGTGGTTGGAAACCTCCGGTGCTTTGGTTTTGGCCGGCATACTGGCGAAGTTCGTCATATTCAGCGCGCTTTTCGGTGTCTTTGAGTACTTGATAGGCCTCATTAACTTCTTTAAATTTCTCTTCGGCCTCACTGTGTGCGCTGACATCTGGGTGATACTTACGAGCCAGCTTGCGATAAGCGGTTTTGATCGCCTTACTATCAGCCTCTGGCGTCACTGCCAATATTTTATAATAGTCTTTAAATTCCATAGCTCGTCAATTACCTAGCCCATTTTTTGTGTCTGTTTCTTAAAGACTAGTCTATGTTTTCTGGTCCGTGGGCCTCTTGATCTGGATAATGTTTTTCATGCTTAATGTATTTGATTTCAGACTATTTGCCATATACTGAAATTGTCTAACCGCTGGGCTGCTAAAGGGCTAATTATGATTAGGGTTTGTATTTACGATGGAGCTAACCTGTCTCGGGGAGGTGTGGAGCTTATTGCCACGCCCCTTGCAGAAAATTCCTCTATTTGGATTGATATTCAGGCCGAACCCAAGGAGTCTGAGCAAGTTATTTTTGATCAATTTGGCTGCCACGAACTGACCATTCAGGATGCCCGTCGCCTGCGTCACCCCCCTAAAACTGAACATTTTGACGATCAGTCTTTTGTGCTGTTACGGGGTCTTGGCGCCGTATCTGAAGGCCTAGCTTTTGAAACATTGCAAATTGCCTGCTTTATTGGCGGCAATTTTTTAATCACTCGCCATGATGAGCCCTGTGGCACCATTGACACTTGGTGGAATGATCGCGGTTTAGAAACAAGCTTGGCCGGCGGGCCTTTTGGGCTGTTTGCCTCTCTTAGTAATAGTCTAGGGTTGGAATACTTGGAGTTTTTATTGGACTTTGAGCCTGAGCTTTCTAATTATGAAGATGCTCTGCTGACCTCACCTAACGACAACCTTCTGCGCGAGCTTATCGCCTGTAAAACTTGGCTGCGTAAACTTAAACGCCTGCATAGTTACCATGACCGAGTGTTTTCACAACTGCTTATCCATCTGGATAAAAAGCAGCGCCATGCCAGCAATATTGTCCATGCGGTGACCGATGCTTACGATAAATTTGATCGCCTCAATAGTTTGTCGGCCCTGTACTATGATCTGGCCGGTGATTTGATTGATGGGCATATTTCCCTCACCTCTCACAAGCTAAATGAGACCATGCGCATACTCACGGTGGTGACCGCTGTCTTTGTGCCACTGGGGTTTTTAGCCGGTCTGTACGGTATGAATTTCGATAATATCCCTGAGTTACACAACCCTAATGGGTATTTTATTTTGGTTGGGGTTATGGCGACGATAGCCAGCGGACTTGTTATTTTATTTAAAAGGAATAAATGGCTGTGATAGAAAAAATTGAATACTGGCTGACCCTACCGATTATTGAAGTGGGTGATTTCTCTCTGCGCCTTGCCGACCTTGCCTCGGCGATGGGTATTATTCTACTGACCATGCTGGCGTCTCGAGTGCTCACTCGTGCGGCCACACTGGCTGCTAAGCGCAGTCGCGCTCGCGACCAAAATATCTATGTGATTAACCGGGTGCTCAAGTACCTAGTTTATGGTCTGGGCACTTTTATGACGCTGTCGGTGCTGGGGTTTAGCTTTGACAAGCTGGCGATTATTGTCGGTGCGTTGGGTGTTGGTATTGGTTTTGGTTTGCAGTCGATTGTGAACAACTTTGTCAGCGGCATTATCATTCTGTTTGAGAAGTCATTGCGGGTGGGTGACTTTATTGAGTTGCCCAATGGGCTGCTGGGCGAGGTCCGGGAGATCAATATTCGCAGTACCTTAATTCGCACATTAGACAATGCCGATATTCTGGTGCCCAACTCGGACTTTATTACTAACCAGGTCAACAACTGGACATTAAATGACGATGTGCGCCGATTTACGATTAACTTTAGTGTGGCCTATGGCAGTGATTTAGCGCTGGTGAAAAAGGCAGGGTTAGAGGCGGCCGATAAGGTTGAGCATACTTTGAAACGGCCCGGCCTAATGCCTGATGTGCTGGTGCGCGAGCTGGCTAGTTCTGGGGTGGAATGTTTTCTGTCGGTATGGACTGAGGGTGCATTGGTAAAACGGCCAGGGTTGATTACCTCAACGTACCTGACCGCTATTTATAACAGTTTGCGTGAACACGATTTAGAAATCCCATTCCCGCAGATGGATGTGCACCTGCGCAAATAGACCTTCTGCTTACAACTTGCGGCCAGAGTTGGCTGCGATTCTTAGACGCAGTGCATTCAACTTAATAAAGCCTTCTGCATCGGCCTGATTGTAGGCGCCACCGTCGTCGTCAAAGGTGGCTATTCTGGCGTCGAACAGACTGTCGGCTGACTGGCGACCCACAACGCTCACGCTACCTTTATAAAGTTTAATGCGCACGTCGCCATTGACCACGGCTTGGCTTTGGTCGATTGCGGTTTGCAGCATTAAACGCTCTGGTGCCCACCAGTAACCGTTGTAGATTAGGTTGGCGTATTTGGGCATCAACTCATCTTTAAGATGGGCAACTTCACGGTCTAGGGTTAATGACTCTATGGCGCGGTGCGCTTTCATCATTACGGTGCCCGCTGGTGTTTCATAACAGCCGCGAGACTTCATGCCCACGTAACGGTTTTCAACAATATCCAATCGACCCACGCCGTTTGCGCCAGCGACCTTATTTAAGTATTCAATTACCGTGGCCGGTGACATGGCTTCGCCATCAATGGCAACAATATCGCCCTGCTGGTAGCTAATGGTCATGTAGGTGGCTTGGTCTGGGGCCTGTTCTGGGGCTACTGTCCAGCGCCACATATCATCTTCGGCTTCGGACCATGGGTCTTCCAAGTTGCCACCTTCGTAGGAGATGTGCAGTAGGTTGGCGTCCATAGAGAACGGTGACTTTTTGCCACGCTTCATCTCTACGGGAATGTTGTGCTCAGCGCAGTAGTCCATGAGCTTGTCACGGGAATTAAGGTCCCACTCGCGCCATGGGGCAATCACCTTAATGCCCGGCTTTAGGGCATAGGCACCTAATTCAAAACGCACCTGATCGTTGCCCTTGCCTGTAGCTCCGTGGGAGATGGCATCGGCACCGGTTTCGTTGGCGATTTCAATAAGACGCTTGGCGATCAAAGGGCGGGCAATCGAGGTGCCCAGTAGGTACTCGCCTTCGTAAATGGTGTTGGCGCGGAACATAGGGAATACATAGTCCCGGGCATATTCTTCGCGGAGGTCGTCGATATATATTTCTTTCACACCCAAAGCTTCTGCTTTGGCGCGAGCGGGCTCTACTTCTTCGCCCTGGCCGATATCGGCAGTAAAGGTAACCACTTCACATTGATATTCTTCCTGCAGCCATTTCACAATAACTGAGGTATCTAGGCCGCCTGAATAGGCGAGTACGACTTTATTGACCTCTGACACGATACTTAATCCTTTAGTGGTAAATTCGAGGTCGCGATTTTACCTTAATTTGCGAGCTTTGTGTGGGCTTAGCACTGCAGCAGTTTTATGGCGTCAGTCTCACGACTATCGAAAAGCCTGTGGTCCCTGGCAACAAATTGCTCAACCTCGGTATCGCTCGGAAAACTGTAATAGCAGGGCTCACCCTGCTGCGGCTTAGCTAGCAGTTTAACCCCGGCATCTAGCTGCTTAACTGCGTCTACAATCTGCTCACAACCGGCGGTATACAGATTTAGTACATTGAGTAAATAGGAGTGCTGGTTATTAAGGGGCATCTTGGCAACAGACAATATACCACCAGTGTCGATGCCGCTGTCGCTAATAAAATGCAGGGTCGAACCAATGTCTTTGTCGCCATTTACCATAGCTCTATAGGTTGCCATGACGCCCCGATATTGGGGCAGCACCCCCGAATGAAGATTAATAATGCCGTGTTTGGGTAGCGCGATAATATCGTCACGAATAATCAGACCAAAACGTATCGACAGTATTAGGTCTGGCGCTGTGGCTTGAAGTCGCGCTATACCCTTGGGGCCATTAACCTGATTATCTATATCGGCAAAGCCCTGCAGTTGGCAGCCAGCTTGGGCTGCTATGTCATCAAAGCTATAGTGGCTGCTGGCAATTAGGTCTTTTTCAAAAGCACCTAGCGCCATTATTGGGTCAGGCAGGCTATGGTCTTTACCGACTTTTTCAGACATAAAGATCGTCAAACTATGGTTATCTAACAGCTTAACCAATCGCCCAAGAGCAATATGACTGGCAAGGTCTCTGTTAGTTAATATTGTTATATTCATGGCTTTAGTTTTTCACAAGTACTCGTATGAAGCCACCGTTTCCGGTAGCATTCAGCCTACAACTGTGGACTCTCCTTAATGAACGAACTCAGTATTATTCAGCCGGACGATTGGCACCTACATCTGCGCGATGGTCAGGCTCTGGAAACAACCGTGCCTGCAGCAGCGCGAGGTTTTGGGCGGGGTATTATTATGCCTAATCTGAGCCCTCCGGCGACCACGGTAGCGGAAGCGGCGGCCTACAGAGAGCGTATTTTGGCCCAGCGCCCGGAAGGTTCAAGCTGGGAACCGCTTATGGTTCTATACCTCACGGACAATACCGACCCAGCAGAGATTCGTGCAGCAAAAGACTGCGGGTTTATTCAGGGCTGCAAATACTACCCTGCCGGTGCAACTACTAATTCTGATTCTGGTGTGACCGACCTTGCCAATATCAGTGCGGTACTCGAAACCATGCAGGAAGTCGGCATGGTATTGCAGCTGCATGGTGAAGTGACGGCTGATGAGATTGATATCTTTGACCGGGAGGCCGAATTTATTGAGCGCCACCTGCGTGGCCTGGCACAGCAGTACCCCAGACTAAAAATTATTCTCGAACATATCACTACGGCGCAGGCTGCGGAGTTTGTGGCTAGTGCCGGTGACAATATTGCGGCAACCATCACCCCCCAGCATCTGCTGTTTAATCGCAACCATATGTTGGTGGGCGGTATTCGGCCCCATCTATTTTGCCTGCCGATTTTAAAGCGCAATATTCATCAGCAAGCATTAATAGAAGCAGCTACTAGCAGCGGCAATAAGAAATTTTTCTTGGGTACAGATTCTGCGCCCCATGTGCAGGGTCGCAAAGAGAGCGCCTGCGGCTGTGCCGGTTGCTTTAGCCACCATGCTGCCATCGAGCTCTATGCCGAGGCCTTTGACCAAGCGGGTGCCCTAGACAAGCTTGAAGCCTTTGCTAGTACCAATGGCCCAGATTTTTATGGCCTACCTCGCAATACCCACCAGATTACTCTGCAACGCCAGCCATGGCAGTTGCCCGAGTCTGTTCCCTTTGACGGATCGCAGCTGATTCCTCTGGGCGCTGGCACCACTCTTAACTGGAAATTGAGCCTCTAAATGGAAATGCCCGCAGAATTACTAATGCCCTCACAGATAGCTAAACGCTTTCGTGGGTTTTTGCCCGTGGTGGTAGATGTTGAAACCGGCGGCTTTAACTCCCGCACCGATGCGCTACTTGAAATCGCGGCAGTGATTTTGGAAATGGATTATCAAGGCAATTTGCAAATTAAAGAGAGCTACAGCAAGAACATTGAGCCCTTTCCCGGTTCGGTGGTTGAGCAAGCGGCGTTAGAGTTTACGGGCATTGATATCTATGACCCAGACCGTGACCCTGAAGAAGAAGGTGAAGCCCTGCGGGATATTTTTAGACCTATTCGTAAAGAGGTTAGCGATGTTGGCTGCACCAGAGCAGTGATGGTAGCCCACAATGCCCATTTTGATCTGGGCTTTGTGAATGAAGGCATTAAGCGCAACCAAATCAAGCGCAGCCCGTTCCACCCTTTTTCTTGCTTTGATACTTCTACATTGGCGGGCCTAGCCTACGGCCAGACTGTATTGGCCAAGGCCTGTCAGGCAGCAGAAATTGAGTTTAATAATCGTGATGCCCACAGCGCCCTTTACGACACGGTGAAAACGGCTGAGTTGTTTTGCAAGATAACCAACCGATGGAAAGATCTCGGTGGCTGGCCGCACTCCTAAAATAATCTGTTTAGGAGTGGGCACCTGTCCAATTATTTTCCTTATTTCTTAATCCAGAAGTCGGCTTTTTCAATACCTAACTTCTGTGGATCAAACACTGGGTCTATACCTTGATCCAACTGCTCTTCGTAATCTTTTAGTGCCAGCATTGCTGGCTTTTGCAGAATCAGACAGGCCACAATATTCAACCAGGCCATTACCCCAACACCTACATCACCCAGCGCCCAAGCAATGCCTGCGCTCTTCAAACCGCCGTACATTACAGATGTCAGTAACAGCGCTTTAAGCAGCAATACCAACCAGGGGCGGTGCACTTTACGGTTGATATACATGACGTTGGTTTCGGCCACATAGTAGTAGGCAAGAATAGTCGTAAAGGCAAAAAACAGTAACGAAATAGCCAGAATGCCACTACCAAAACCCGGTAACACAGTATCAAAGGCGCCCTGCACATAGGCTGGGCCGGCTTCGTAGCCAGACATGCCCTGGTAGAGTACGGAACCCTCTGGGCCAGCGACATTGTAGAGGCCTGTCATAAGGATCATAAAGGCAGTTGCAGTACAGACTAATAATGTGTCCACGTACACCGAGAACGCCTGCACCAGACCCTGCTTAGCGGGGTGAGATACCTCTGCCGCTGCTGCCGCATGAGGAGCTGTGCCCTGTCCTGCTTCGTTGGAATAAACACCGCGCTTAACACCCCATTGCACCGCCATACCTATAATGGCACCAAAGCCAGCTTCTAGACCAAAGGCACTTTTGAGGATGAGCTTGATCACGGCAGGGAATGTTTCAATATTCACGGCCATAACTAAAAAGGCGATCAATATGTAACCGACTGCCATGGCTGGCACAACGATTTGAGTAAAGTGCGCGATACGCTTTACGCCGCCAAAGATAATTAGCGCAATACCAGCCGCGATAAATAATGAGGTGGCCAACGCAGGGATTTCCCAGGCGTTATTCATGGCCGACACAATACTATTAGCCTGAATACCCGGCAGACAAAAGCCCACCGCAATAATGGTTGAAACGGCAAATAACCAGGCATACCAGTTTTGCCCCATGGCTTTTTCAATATAGTAAGCGGGGCCACCACGGTAGAGGCCATTGTCGTCTTTTTCTTTGTATATCTGTGCTAGCGTCGCTTCGACGTAGGCGGTTGATGCACCCAAAAAGGCCACCATCCACATCCAGAACACAGCACCCGGGCCACCCATAGCGATAGCCGTAGCTACACCGGCAATATTACCCGTGCCGACACGCCCAGACAGGGACATGGTTAAGGCTTGAAAAGAGGAGACACCTGATTCAGAACTGCGTCCGTCGAACATCAGTTTTATCATGTGACGAAAGTGACGCACCTGCAAAAATCGAGTGCGTACCGAGAAATAAAGTCCGGTGCCCAAGCACAAGTAAATAAGTGCGGAGCTCCAAATAATAGCGTTGAGTTGGCCCAGAAATGCTTCCAAAATTATTCCTCTTTTTGATGACTTATTATTTTTATTTGTGTCTTTTATTAATCGTTCTATTAGCGCTTCTAAATAGCAGTTCTAAATAGCACTTCTAAACAGCGCTTCTAATTAGTCCTTCTAGCGCTAACCTCTCGAAGACTGAAACCCCAGCTGCCTAAGGACCCAGTATTCTTCAAATAATCGATGAGTATTATAGGGGCATATACCATCTATATGGCTATTTAACTGGCTTAATTGCTAAAATGCGCGCTGCCCTAACACCCACCGCCTCAGTGCCATCATTGGAAAATACTAAATGACCGACTCATTTAAAGAAAGCGCGCTCAAATACCACACTCATCCGGTTCCAGGAAAGCTTGAAATAAGGCCAACCAAGCCCTTGGCGAACAAACGAGACCTGTCTCTCGCGTACTCGCCGGGAGTCGCCCATGCCTGCGAACTGATCGTTGAAAACCCCACCGAAGTGGCATCTGTCACTGCCCGGGGTAATTTGGTCGCGGTTATTACCAATGGTACGGCCGTTTTAGGTCTGGGTAATATTGGCCCCCTGGCCTCTAAGCCGGTGATGGAAGGTAAGGCTGTTCTTTTTAAGAAATTTGCCAATATTGATGTGTTCGATATTGAAATTGATGAGACCGACGTCGATAAGCTGGTGGACATTATTGCCAGCCTAGAGCCCACCTTTGGCGGTATCAACCTTGAAGATATCAAGGCGCCAGAATGTTTTATGGTGGAAGAGAAACTACGCAAGCGCATGAAGATCCCTGTATTTCACGACGACCAGCACGGTACTGCTATTGTGGCGGCCGCGGCCATCTACAACGGCCTGCGCATTGTTGATAAAAAATTCGAAGACGTAAAGCTAGTGGTCTCTGGCGCTGGCGCTGCCAGCATTGCCTGCGTGGATCTCCTGGTGAGCATGGGTCTACAAAAGAAAAATGTCCGCATGATTGACCGCACTGGGGTTATTTATGCTGGTCGTAAAGAGGGTATGAACCCTTGGAAAGAAGACTATGCCGTTGAGACTAGCGACCGCACCATTGACGATGCGATAGAGGGCGCCGATCTCTTTATGGGCCTGTCTGGCCCCGGCGTACTCAATGGTGACCTGCTTAAGAAGATGGGCGAGAAGCCAATTATTCTCGCCATGTCGAACCCAATCCCTGAAATTATGCCCGAAGAGGCCATGGCTGCTCGACCTGATGCTATTTTAGCGACGGGTCGGTCCGACTACCCCAATCAGGTAAACAATGTTCTGTGCTTCCCGTTTATTTTCCGCGGCGCACTGGACTGCGGTGCTTCGACCATCAACGAAGAAATGAAGATGGCTGCAGTGCGTGCCATTGCTGATCTGGCCACTAAAGAAACTTCCGATGTAGTGGCCGCGGCCTATGCCGATGAAGCCCTTAAATTTGGCCCTGAATATCTTATTCCTAAAGCCTTTGATCCGCGTCTAATTGAAGTGGTCCCCATGGCTGTCGTTAAGGCGGCGATGGAGAGTGGGGTTGCCACTCGCCCTATCGAAGATCTGGAAGCCTATCGACAAACTCTGCACGAGTTTGTGAATCAGGCCGGTCTGTTTATGCAGCCTATTATCGAGATCGCCAAAAAATCTCCGGCGCGTATTGTGTATGCCGAAGGCGAAAACGATGACGTGTTAATGGCCGTGCAGGCAGTGCTAGATGAAAATATTGCCAAGCCTATTTTGATTGGTCGCCGAGCTGGCATGGAGGTCAAAATTGATCGCTTGGGCCTGCGTATAGATCTGGACAAAGATGTCGAGGTTGTCGACCCCAGTGACAATGATAAACATGATACTTATGCGGCCTACTACCATGAAATGGTTGGTCGCAACGGCGTCTCTGTAGACGCCGCACGCAAGATCATGCGCGATGATCATACGGCTATTGCCGCAGTGATGGTGGCACGCAACGAGGCCGACGGCCTTATCTGCGGCAAGGTGGGCCGGTTTGATTTTCATCTGCGCGAGATTATGCAGCTGCTGGGCCCAGAGGATAAAAGTCAGCTGGTAACCTCTGCAGCGGTACTACTTATGCCCGACGGCCCGCTATTTTTGGCCGACACTGCCATGAATGTCGACCCGACTGATAAAGAACTGGTGAAAATCACTGAAGCCAGTATTGATCTTGTTAAGCGCTTTGGTATTGAGCCCAAGGTGGCACTGCTGTCCCATTCAAACTTTGGCACATCCAATAATGCCTCGGCGAAGAAGGTGCGGAGCGCGGGCAATATGCTGCGCAAGGCTCACCCTAATCTGCAGATTGATGGCGAGATGCATGTGTTGAGTGCGCTTAACCCTAAGCTGCGGGATACTATTTATTCTCAGGCAAATTTGCAGGGCCGCGCCAATGTGCTGGTAATGCCAAATTTGGATGCGGCTAATATCGCTATGGGTTTGATTAGATCGCTCACGGATGCGCTGCTGATTGGCCCGTTTATCAATGGTTTCCGCAAGCCGGCGCATATTGTGATTCCGTCGGTGTCTTCCCGGGGTATCTTTAACATGACCGCGCTGACTGTGGCCGATATTCAAAAAAGTACTGCTCTTTAACTAGGGGGCGCTGAGGGTTCGTTATCTAGGAGCCGCTGAGGCTCTTTACTTAGGAGCCGCTGAGGCTCCGACCTTTTATTAGCCTACTTGTCTTGCAGGGAGAGGCCAAGCTGATAGAGCTGCTTTTTGTCACCGCCGGTAATCTTGGCGGTGAGGGAGGCGGCTTTGGTGAGGGGCAGCTCTTTAAGTAACAACCCTAGAATTTTTTCGGCGTCTACAGACACAGTTTCGGTCTCTTCTAAGGCGCCACCCACCACGAGCACTATTTCCCCTCGCTGCTGATTGCTATCGGCGGTGACTATCTCTAACAGTTCGGCCATGGTGCCATAGAGATAGGTTTCAAAGTTTTTGGTGATTTCACGGGCCATAAACCCTGGGCGGTCAGGCCCAAAAACATCCACCATATCGCTTAATGTATCGGCTATTCGATGGGGTGCCTCGTAACAGACCATGGTCTCGGTGCTGCCTTTTATCGCTGATAGGCTAGTTTTGCGCTGAGTGGTTTTAGCAGGCAAGAAGCCAATAAATGTAAATTTATCGGTGGGTAGCCCGGCAACACTGAGGGCTGCGATCACCGCACTGGCGCCGGGAATAGGAATTACAGTAAAACCCTGTTGGCGGGCTTCTGAGACAAGGCGGTAGCCTGGGTCTGAAATTAGCGGGGTACCAGCATCGGATATTAGGGCAACGTCATCACCAAATTTCAGCCGTTTTAGAATATTGTGACTGGATTTTTTATCGGTATGGTCGTGATAAGCAACGCAGGGTTTATCTATACTAAAGTGGTCGAGTAGCTTTTTACTGTGGCGAGTGTCCTCGCAGGCGATTACACTCACTGTCTGGAGAGTCTCTACGGCGCGGGGTGTCATATCCCCCAAATTGCCGATGGGTGTCGCCACTATATATAACGTACCGGATTGATTAGAGTTCATGAATAAAAAGCGTCTACTATTAGTTGTCTTTGCGGCCAGCATCTTATCCTTTATTGGTGGCTGTGCGCCAACAACAACCATAGATACTGGTCGAGCAACGGTATTAACTGACACTGTGGCCGATGAATCTGCTCTGCAAAGAGCCCAGGCATTACTTGAATCTGCGCCCCTGGCAGCAAATCCCGACAGTATTATTTTTGACGCTGCTACTTTATTTGCTAGCGCCGGTGATCTGCAGAGAAGTACTAATACTCTGGCTCTTATTGTCTCTGAACGACTTAGTGACCCCCAATATATTGAATTTATTTTGTTTGCCGCAGAGCTAGACCTCAGCTTGGATAACCCACAAACCGCCATTGCACGCTTTGAGCAAAATCGTTTTACCTTTGCCAGCGCGACGTTTACCGACAGGCTACAAAAACGCCTACTGAGCCTTGAGGCCGATGCCCATTTTGCCCTAGGCCACACCGAGCAGGGGCTTCTCAAGTCGATTGACCTAGTACGCCTGCTTAAAAACACCCAAGAAGTGCGCGCAGTTCACAATAATTTATGGCGACAGCTTGCTACCCTGCCCTACAGTGATTTAAAACAGGGCCAGACCCACAGAAATACCACCCTTGCAGGCTGGCTGCAGCTTGCCGCACTAAACCGTGACTACCAAGCCGACGCAAATGCAAAGGGCCAGGCGTTTGATAGCTGGAAACAGCGCTGGAGAAACCACCCCGCCGCCAAGACGCCGCCAATCCAATTGAGAAAGCTAAAAGATAGCTCGGCTCCCTCTAAAGTAGCGTTGCTACTGCCCCTACAGGACCAATATGAGGTGCCTAGCTACACATTGCTCGAAGGTTTTATGGGTGCCTATTATGAGTTTATGGCCAATAATGCATCGGCAGATGCGCCAGAGATTCGCGTTTACGATACCAGCGGGCAATCGATTCAAAGGGCCTATAACAATGCTGTAGAAGACGGTGCCGAGATGGTGATTGGCCCTATGCGCCAGTCTGAAGTTGAGGTGCTGCTTCCTCTAGACTCGCTGCCAGTGCCCACCCTAAGCCTTAATCGCGTGGCCACTGACGATAAGTCACCGCCAGAAAATCTCTTTCAGTTTGGACTGTCGCCCCTCGATGAGGTCAAGCAAATTGCAGACCGTGCTTGGCTCAAGGGCCAGCGCAACGTACTTGTGATTGCGCCCAGTAATAGCTGGGGAGCAGATTCTACGGCGTTTTTTAATGAATACTGGAGCAAAAAAGGCGGCACTGTTTTAGACCAGCTGGCCTACCCTTCATCGGTAAAGGACTTTACCCCGCTACTAAAATCGCCATTGCTTATAGACCTCAGTGAAGAGCGAACCCTGCGACTTAAGCGCTTTGTGAATAGCCGCATACAGTCTAAGGCTCGCCGCCGTCAGGATCTAGATTTGGTGGTCATTCTTGGCTACCCCGTGGTCGCAAGACAGATTAAGCCTGCGCTAGATTTTTTGTATGCCTCAGATGTGCCGGTAGTGGCCACATCTCATGTGTATAACGGTGTTGAGCAAACGGGTCTCGATAGGGATTTGTCTGGCGTAGAATTTAGCGCTATGCCCTGGACATTGCCCGGCCAGCTCGCCACAGAGCTCGAACTGGATGAGAGGTTGCATACCGCCTATCGCCATCTCTACGCCGTAGGCCATGATGCTTTTTTACTACACCGCAACCTGAATGATCTACAAACCGAAGCTGCGGTGCCTCTTTTTGGTGCCACGGGTATTTTGTCCCTGACGGAAGGTGTTATTGTTCGCAAACAAAAGTGGGCAGAGTTTCGCCGGGGTAAGGTGAAGGAAATAGTGCAGTAGATTAATAGTGCAGTGGATTAATAGTGCAGTAGATTAATAGTGCGGTAGATTAATAGTGCAGTAGATTAAAGGAGCTAACAGCAGCAGCTAGCTCGGATTGCCAGATGACTAGGATGTCAGGTTCATGGATGAAAAGAATAATTATCAGGGTTACCTGTCGGGGCCAGAGGCTGAGGAGCTGGCATGCCAGTATTTGTTGGATCAGAGTTTAGCGTTGCTGGGCAGAAATTTTCGCACCCGTCGTGGGGAAATTGATCTGATAATGAAGGATAATGGCCACATTGTATTTGTCGAGGTACGCTTTAGACGGTCCGATGCGTTTGGTAGTGCAGCAGAATCTATTACTCAGGCAAAGTGCCGACGTCTCGGCGCTGCAGCATTGGTTTATTTGCAGCACCAGGGTTATAACTCTAATACGCCGGCACGTTTTGACGCCGTGGTTATAAGCCCAAAAAAACCACTAACACCAGGCAAGCATACAGACTATGCCATTGAGTGGATTCAAAATATTATAATGTAGCGCCAGCGATTCGGCGTTAAATAATCCCAAGGGATACTATGGACCAGCAGATTTTTAAACACTTTCAGAATGTGATTGAGACGACCATGACCGTCGGCGACGCATTTGCTGAGCCCATGGCCGCTGCTGCCGAAAAAATATCCAATGCTCTCATTGCCGGTAATACCATTTTTAGTTGCGGTGATAAATCGGCGGTGCTGTTGGCACAGCTTTTTACTGATTACTTGGCTCAGGGCTACGAAATTGAACGGCCAGGTTTTCCGGCGCTAAATATTAACAAGCTGGTGGATAACAGTTTTGGGGCGGAACGCTATTCCAACTGTATTCAAGTGCAGGGTAACAGCGCTGATGTATTATTGGTGATCAGTGCCGGAGACAATAGCCTTGCGTTGATCACCAGTATTGAAGCTGCCATAGAAAAAGAGATGAGTATTATCCTGTTGGCGGGGGCGAATGACGATTTACTATCTGCCACTCTCGGTTACAATGATGTTTCGATTCCCGCTGCGGAGTTTAAAGGCCAGTTGGCAACAGCTGCCCAGTTTCAGATAGTTCAGTGCCTCTGCGCACTGGTTGATCATCAAATTTTTGGAGGTGAGTAGATGCGACCGTTAGCCGTAATTTTGATGGGTGTTTTGACTTTGTCAGGATGTACTTCAGTTGTTAATACCATCACTAGCGAACCGATTGTGCCGGACCCTGCTAGTACCAGCGTAGGCACCAGTATCGATGATATAAAAATGGATACCTATATTGGTGTCAATATCAAAAAAGCTGATCCCGAACTGGCTAAATCCCACATTAATATTAATGTCGTCAATGCCGTAGTGCTAATGACTGGGGAAGTGCCCAGTAAAGCAAAGAAACAGATTGCTGGTGATGTTGCTCGAGCCTTTAAGGGTGTACGTCAGGTCCATAACGAACTGCAGGTGCGCGGTAAAACGTCGATTGTTTCCCGTACCAATGACACTATGTTGACCGCCAAAATTAAAACCAAATTGATTTTTGAAGAAAAGGTTAAGGCAACCAACATTGAAGTGATCACTGAGGACAGCGTGGTCTATTTGATGGGTACCATCGACCGGCCTTCTGCTGAGCTAGCGTCTAGTATCGCCAGCGCCAGTAGCGGCGTTCGTAAGGTGGTTAAGGTGTTTGAATATATCGACTAGATTTATGTTGGGCTTGCCCCATTAGTCTCCGATAATAAAAAAAGCCCTGTGGATTGTCACAGGGCTTTTTAATTGGCTGAGGGCTCTTTATTGGCTGAGGGCTCCTTTTATTAGCTGAGGGCTCTTTATTGGCTGAGGGCTCTTTTTACGCTGAGGGCTCTTATTAAGCTAAGGGCTATTTTGCTAAAGCGCTTAAATCAGTTCAATAGCCATAGCAGTGGCTTCCCCACCGCCTATACATAGGCTGGCAATACCTTTCTTACCACCATGCTGCTGCAGTGCATGAATCAGGGTCACAATAATTCTTGAGCCACTGGCTCCAATAGGATGACCCAGCGCGCAGGCTCCGCCGTTGACGTTGAGCTTGTCGTGGGACATACCGATTTCATGAAGAGCTGCCATAGCAACTACAGCAAAGGCTTCGTTCACTTCCCATAGGTCAACATCATCCACCGTCCAGCCAACTCGCTCTAAGGTCTTTTTAATCGCTGTAACTGGGGCTGTGGTAAACCACTCTGGCTCTTGGGCGCTCTGGTCATAACCATGTATCAGCGCAATCGGCTTTAGGCCTCGGGCTTCGGCTTCGTCAGCCATCATTAATGTCAGAGCGGCCGCACCATCGGAAATGGAGCTGGCATTGGCTGCGGTCACGGTGCCGTCTTTGGCAAAGGCCGGACGCAGCTGAGGGATTTTATCGGGGCGGGCATTGCCGGGCTGCTCGTCAGTATCGACAATAGTATCGCCGCGACGAGAGCTGATGGTGACTGGTGCAATTTCAGCGCTAAACAATCCCTGATCAATCGCAGCGTTGGCGCGACGCAATGACTCGATGGCATAGGCATCTTGGTCTTCGCGACTAAATTTGTATTTGTTGGCACAGCTTTCGGCAAAGTTACCCATGGCGACACCCTGATAGGCGTCCTGTAGGCCGTCATACTGCATATGATCCAACATCTCGGCGCTGCCAAAGCGATAGCCCTGACGCCCCTGAGGAATCAGGTAGGGAGCGCGGCTCATGCTTTCCATGCCACCAGCAACAACGATCTTTGACTGGCCAGAACGCAGAGCATTGCCAGCCATCATGACCGACATCATTGCTGAGCCGCAGACTTTATTAACCGTGGTGCAAGGCGTCGCCTTATTAATACCTGCCGCCAGAGCGGCCTGACGAGCCGGTGCCTGCCCTACTCCTGCGGACAGTACACAACCCATAATAACTTCGTCGATTTCGTTACTATCTAGGCCTGCGCGCTCTAGCGCGGCAGCAATGGCAACGGCGCCTAAATCTGGGGATGCCACGGCAGAGAGGCTTCCCATCATGCCGCCCATGGGCGTGCGCGCTGCGGATAAAATAGCGATAGCTTGAGACATATGACACTCCGTTCTAACGAATAGGGGAAAGGGGTTACTTAACCACTCGCAATGAGGGTTTAGGTTTAGGCTTTGACTTATCTTTGATTGGCGTCGATGTTTTCGCCGCTGCGCTTAAAAATGGCTTGGTGTTTTTGGGGGGCTTTGGCGGCGGATTATCGTCTGGGCTTTCGGGCTCAAACACCATGCCCTGGCCGTTTTCCTGTGCATAGATACCGATCACGGCTCCAACAGGAAGAAAGATATCAATGGGCATGCCACTAAAGCGGGTCGACAGCTGCACATACTCGTTATTAAGCTCGAAACTACTGACGGCGCGAGGCGCTATATTAAGAACAATTTGGCCATCAGTCACAGAATCCTGAGGTACTTCTACCCCAGGATAATGGGCATCAACCACAATGTAAGGTGTGCAATCGTTATCCACTATCCAGTCAAAGAAAGCTCTCAGTAGGTAGGGGCGATTGGACCTCATTTTCATCTCTGCCACTTAAGCGCGGTATTCGCGCTCAAGATCGGTAAGACTTTCCTCAAAGGAAGGACGCTCGAAAAGTCGATCCATATAATCCAGTAAAGGCTTAACCTGGCGGTTGCTAGGCAATTCGATACCCAGTTGCGGTAAACGCCACAGCATGGGCGCTAGACAGCAATCAACCAGAGTAAATTCTTCACTCATAAAGTAAGACATTTCAGTAAAGATGCTAGCGATAGTAATGAGTGACTCGCGGAATTCTTTGCGGGCCGCTTCAGCTTTCTTGCTGTCTGGGCTGGCCAGAATAGTGTCGATCAATGTGCACCAGTCGCGCTCGATACGGTAAATCCATAAACGGCTTTGCGCGCGGGCTACTGGGTAGACAGGCAGCAAAGGCGGATGCGGGAACCGCTCGTCGAGATATTCCATAACCACTTTGGACTCGTAAAGTGCCAGGTCGCGATCGACCAGTGTTGGCAGAGTCCCATAGGGGTTGGCTTCTAGAATCTCTTCAGTGACGGCGTTGGCTTCAATGTCTTCAATATCGACAGTGACACCTTTTTCAGCAAGTACAATGCGTACTCGGTGACTGTACTGGCAAGTAGGATCTGAAAACAATGTCATCGATGATCTTCGCACAACAACCTCACAATTTTTTGTAGTTAGAGGGGCAGATTATTCTGCCCCAAATTAGACCTTTACTAAGTTTGATAGAGCTTACTTAGTGAATGCCTTTCCAGTACTCGCGGTTCAGAAGAACTGTGGGTACCAATAATAGTAGCAAAAATAACACGACCATCTTGCCAATATGCTTGCGTTGCTCAGCCATAGGCTCGGCAATATAGGTTAAGAAGTTGACCAAGTCATAAACTGCCGTCTCGAACTCTTCTTCAGTCATGCTACCGGCTTTGTTTATCTCGTAGTTACCACAGGGGTTATCGAGAATATCTTCGCCAGTCATCAGGTCACGCTTAATACCGCCGTTTGACGCCAATACTTGGCCCGGGGCGCATTCAGGTAAACCCTGAAGGTCGAGCAAGGCATGGGGCATGCCTACATCTTTGTAAACCTTGTTGTTCACACCCAATGGGCGTGTTGGGTCTGCATAGAAGTTAAGCAGGTAGGTGTAAACCCATTCTGGCTGACGGGCTCTTGCAACCAAAGTAAGGTCTGGAGGTGTAGCACCAAACCATTCTTTTGCCGCATCGGCTGGCATGGCAATGTTCATTAACTCGCCAATCTTCTGGCCAGTAAATACCATGTTGTCCATCATCATCTGGTTAGGGATACCTATGTCATTGGCAACTCGTTCCCAGCGTGAGTATTTAAATGAGTGGCACCCCATGCAAAAATTTACTGCTAACTTAGCTCCGTTTTGTAACGAAGCGTCATTGGTCAGCTGCGCTTCAAATGGCTCGCAATCAATAGTGCCGCAATCGTGGCCGCTTTCTGCGCCCACTGCTTTGATCGGTATGATTACCATTAAAGCGACTATAGCTACCGCACCCATACTCTTAATAAAGCCGATACCACCGTCCATCGTAATGCGTTCTGGCTCTGGCTTAGTCTTCTCTATTCTGGTCCAGAAGTAGATACCAATGAAGTAGCTGAAGTACAGAACCGTACAGATCTGTGTCAACACAGTACGTGCTGCTGTGGGCGCTTTAACACCTAGGTAACCAAGGATAATAAATACCGCAGCCAGCATCAGGAGGGCAACGCGACTGAAGTTACCTTTGTAGCGTATGGAACGCACTGGGCTTCTGTCCAACCAAGGCAGAACAAACAAAATCGCAATGGCCGCTGCCATAGTGATAAAGCCACCTAACTTATCGGGAACCGCACGCAGCATCGAGTAGTAAGGAGTAAAGTACCAAACAGGTGCAATATGCTCTGGGGTCTTCAATGAGTTAGCAATTTCAAAATTGGCAAATTCAAGGAAGTAACCGCCCATTTCAGGCATAAAGAACAGCACTGAACAGAAGGCAATCAGGAACACCACAATGGGCACCAGATCGTGAATCACGAAGTAAGGGTAGAACGGAATCCCGTCTATCGGATTGCCCTTCTTGTCTTTGTGAGTCTTTATGCTAACGCCGTCTGGGTTGTTAGAACCCACGTCATGCAAGGCGATAATGTGCATCACAATCAGAGCAATCAAGATAATCGGAATTGCCACAACGTGCAGAGACATAAAGCGATTGAGCGTAATACCTGAGATCAGGTAGTCACCACGAATCCACTGAACAATATCTTCGCCCACTACAGGGATGGCACCAAACAAGCTAATAATCACCTGCGCGCCCCAGTAGGACATCTGGCCCCAAGGCAATACATAGCCTAGGAAGGCTTCTGCCATCAGCGCAACATAGATGGTCATTCCAAAGATCCACACTAGCTCGCGTGGGGCTTTGTAAGACCCGTACATCAAGCCACGGAACATATGCAGATAGACCACAAGGAAGAACGCAGACGCACCGGTACTGTGGGCGTAGCGGATAATCCAGCCGAGCTCTACATCACGCATGATGTACTCAACTGAAGCAAATGCTTGCTCAGCAGAACCCTGGTAGCTCATCAACAACCAAACACCAGTGACTAGCTGAATAACCAATACAACCATCGACAGTACGCCGAAGTAGTACCAGAAGTTAAAGTTTTTAGGCGCGTAATACTCGGCCATATGTCGATTCCACTCACGCTTGAGTGTCGGCATACGCGAGTCTAGCCATGCGGCAAAGCCTGTTTCATTGCTCATTACGCAACCTCCGAATCTATACCAATAACCACAACGTCATCCGACTCATACACATGGGGCGGAACTTCGAGGTTGGTCGGCGCGGGAACACCGGCAAAAACACGACCAGACAGATCAAACTTAGAACCATGACAGGGACAGAAGAATCCACCCAACCATGAGTCACCGCCCAGATCCACTGCACCGACGTCAGGCCGATATATAGGCGCACAACCCAAGTGGGTGCACAACCCAACAAGAATCAAATATTCTTCTTTGCCAACCAAAGTGCGAGCTGAGCCAGCAACATAGTCTGGCTGAGAAGCACTGACAGAGTCTGCGTCACGCAGAATACTCGTGTCGATGGCATTGATTGCCGCAAGAGATTCAGCGTTGCGACGAACGATGTAGACTGGCTTACCACGCCATTCCACTACCATGCGACCACCGACCTCTAACTTAGAAATATTTACTTTAACTGGGGCTCCAGCAGCTTTAGCTTTAGCGCTGGGCTGCCAGGATGAGACAAATGGTATTGCTGCACCAACTACACCTGCACCGCCCACTACCGAAGTAGCACCGAGTAGGAAATTGCGGCGGCTTTGGTTGACACCGTCATTAGTCATGACGCTCTCCCTCTAAACACAAAATTTGGATTCAATACACACGGAATGTGTGCAAATAAAAAAGGCGCTGCATAGTAACGGAAAGCGCTTTTTGACGCAATACGCTACTTGTTCACAAATAGGTTAACTTGTTGATTTTTAAGGACAAAAAAAAGCCCGACCAATGGGTCGGGCTTCTCTAATACAGCGTAGATTAACGCTTGGAGAACTGCGGACGCTTACGCGCTTTATGCAGACCCACTTTCTTACGCTCTACCTGACGTGCATCACGAGTCAAAAAGCCCGCTTTGCGCAGTGAAGGTCGCAAGTTTTCATCGTACTGAAGCAGTGCACGGGAAATACCGTGACGGATTGCGCCGGCCTGACCAAAGTTACCGCCGCCAGCGACAGTAATATTGAGATCAAACTTCTCAACCATATCGACAATGCCGAATGGCTGGCGAACGATCATTCGCGCTACTTCACGACCGAAGTAGACTTCGATTGCACGATCGTTGATGGTGATCTTTCCGCTTCCAGCTGTCATGAAAACGCGAGCTGCTGAAGTCTTTCGACGTCCAGTGCCATAAAATTGAGTGTCTGCCATAATCGCTTTCCGTTACAGTTCGAGTGTTTGAGGCTGCTGCGCAGTGTGAGGATGATTCACGCCGGCATAGACCTTCAACTTTCTAAACATTTCTCGGCCCAGAGGACCGCGCGGTAACATTCCCTTAACCGCTGACTGGATAACACGCTCGGGCGCTTTATCAATCAACTTTTCAAAAGTAATGTCTTTAATTCCACCGGGGTAACCCGTGTGAGAATAATAAATTTTGCCCTTAGCCTTATTACCAGTAACGGTAATTTTCTCAGCGTTAACAATAACGATGTAATCACCGGTATCAACGTGAGGAGTAAACTCTGGCTTGTGCTTGCCACGTAGACGTGACGCAACTTCTGTCGCTAAACGACCGAGGGTTTTGCCCTCTGCATCTACTACGTACCAGTCGCGTTCGACTGTTTCTGCTTTTGCGCTATATGTTTTCATCTTATCCTGCCTGGCATTTGGGGGATCCCAAAAAAGGGTGCGAATTGTAATGACCACCGCGATCTATTACAAGGCCTGTTTACAGCTAAATCTAACTTTTTTGCCCTAGGATTTACGGGCGGTGTGGGCGAGCCAGATATTCGCGGCTCTGCATCTCCAAAAGGCGGCTCTGGGTGCGGGCAAATTCAAACTTTAAACGATCACCAGAATACAGTGACGGCAAGGGATTAGCGGCAGTTATGGCCAATTTAACGCTGCGATCATAAAATTCATCGACCAGATTAATAAAGCGTCGTGCCGCATCCTCATTACTAACGCCGAGGGTCGGAATATTACTGATCATTACTGCATGAAACTCTCGGGCTATATCAATATAGTCATTTTGACTGCGCGGCCCTTCGCAGATCGCCTTGAAATCGAACCACACAATATCCTCAGCCAAGACCAAAACAGGAATCGGTCGACCCTCTACATCTAGATCGACCGCCCATTTAATTTCACCCTCTACCGGCACCAAACTATCGAAGGTTGCCTGAATTGCCACATCGGCTTCGACCCCCAGAGGCGAATGGTAGAGCTCGGCTTTTTCAAGAGCGCGGAGGCGATGATCAGTGCCGCCGTCAACATTGACCACAGCACAGTATTTATTAAGCAGAGCAATGGCCGGTAAGAATCGCTGGCGCTGCAAACCGTTAAGGTAGAGTTGATCGGGAATAATATTGGATGTGGCCACCAGGCAGACACCGCGGGCAAACAATGCCTCTAGCAGAAGACCCAAAATCATGGCGTCGGTAATATCGCTGACGAAAAACTCATCAAAGCAAATAATGCAGGTTTCACCCGCTATTTTGTCCGCCACAAGTTCTAGGGGATTCGCCTGACCTTTATAGGTTTTTAAATCTTGGTGAACACGTCGCATAAAACGGTGAAAGTGCACGCGCATTTTGCGTTCAAAGGGCAGGCTCTCGTAAAAATTGTCCATCAGATAAGTCTTGCCGCGACCCACTCCACCCCAGAAATACAGGCCCTGCTCTGGCTCTGGCGTTGATTGAGAAAATCTTTTTAGCATGGCACCCAATATGCCAGCCCCCGGCTTGCTGTGCTGCGCCACCAAACGATGGTGCAACGCTTCGAGGTGCTCTACAGCCTGCGCTTGAGAGGCGTCGGCAACAAAGCCTTCACGGCTGAGGTCTTTGAGGTAGCGGGCTTTTGGGGTCGACATAAACAGGTAACTACTGATTTGGTAAACGGAACTGTAACCAGCAAATAAGTCGGTGACAACCAAAACTCTGCGGCACCAACTGTTATCTTTTGCGTTATAATCATGCCAACGGCCAGTTAAAACCTATTTAGGGTCGCTAACAATACAGACGGGGGCATTACATTGATCACATTGACCATGATACTTATTGCAGCGGCGTTCTTTTTGATCGGCGCCGGTATCGGGCATCTCTATTCACGTAAATCAGGCACCAGTGACTCTTCGGTGCACGATCTAGAGAAGCGACTTGAGCACAGCGAACAGCAGCTAAAGCGCTACCAGCAGGAAGTCACAGAGCATTTTGTGACGGTTTCCCACCTCACCACTAATATGGCCCAGAGCTACCGTCAGATTCATGAGCATTTGGCTACTAGCGCAATTCGTCTTGCCAGCCCTGAAATTGGTCGGCAACTGCTTAAAGCGGGCGGCTCAGAGCTGTCTCTGGTTGACGAGGACGGTAACCCTTTGATTAGTGCAGAAGATATACATCCGCCGCGAGACTACGCTCCAAAGGTGCCTGGTGGCATCCTCAGTGAAGAATATGGCCTTGATGATAACGACCTCAGCAAGGGTCAACCCGATGCGGCTAACACCTCTGATGATGAAGACGAAGATGATAGCGACCCTACTCACAACGTCAGCTAAACTCTTAACGTCATCAAGAGAGAAATAGCCTAAACAATAAAGCCGGCAGACAGGGAGGTTTGCTATGCACCGTGCAACCTTTCGCCGCCAATTGAGCAGCCTTGCCTATTTTCTCTTAGCCAGGCTTTCCAAAAATAGGCGTCCAATAGCCAGGCTTCCCAATAATTTCTCTCTCGGGGCCTTAGTCCCCAGCGAATGCGCTACCTGCAGGGAGCACCTGCAATACCCTAATCACTGCCTGTGCAATGGCTGTATTCAAACTCTGCCCCGACTCGACACACATTGCTCCCAGTGCGCCATACCGCTAGCTAGCAACTCACTGTGCGCTAATTGTCAAAAGCAACCTCCTGCTTTTCGACGTTGCATCGCCGCCTTTGAGTATCAGCAACCGATCAGCACCATGATTAAACGCATTAAAACAGACCCCCACGCCCCCGAACTTAAGCAGCTATCTGATTTGCTGGCTGACACTATCTTGGCAAATTACGGCCCAGACGGGCTGCCAGATATTATTATTCCCGTGCCACTTCACTGGATTAAACAGCTGCGTCGAGGCTTTAACCAGAGCCAAGGCATAAGCCAGCTACTAAGCAGCAAATTGCCCGGCAGCAATATTCAAGGCCATTACCTAACCCGCACAGCCCGCGGTCCTGCACAGCATTTACAGGGCAGAAAACAACGCCTGAAGGGCATGACAGGGGCTTTTAAAATGCGCGAAAATCAAAATATTACGGGCCGCTCAGTGGCATTAGTGGATGACGTTGTCACAACTGGAGCAACAGCCAATGCCGCGGCTAAAACCCTGTTGGCGGCAGGCGCAAACTCAGTGGATATATGGTGTATAGCAAGAACAGGCTGGCTTATTAACCCAGCCTAATCCAATATAGACTCATCTCTTTAGCCAATGTAATAAATAGCGATTATGAATTCTCAAGATAGCCCATTAGCGACAAAGGTCTGGCAGAATATTGTCAGTGAAGCCAAGCAGGCCGCAACTGGCGAGCCTGTACTCGCAACCTTTTTACAGATGACCATTCTCGACTGGGACAGCCTGGCTCAGGCTCTGAGCTATCACCTATCCAATAAACTAGCCGATAGTTCGACGCCAGTTCCGATGCTGCTCGGCATTATGAACGAGGCGTTTGCAGACCCTGAGACCATTCAAGCGGTAGCGAGAGACATTCAAGCCACAGTCGATCGAGATTCGGCCTGTGATCTCTACAGCTCGCCATTTCTCTACTTCAAAGGTTTTTTAGCCTTGCAGGCTTACCGAGTCGCCCATCACCTGTGGCTGCGAGGAAGTCGCTCCATGGCAATGCTCATTCAATATCGAATCTCGTTGGTCTTTGCGGTGGATATTCACCCCGCTGCCGTGATTGGGTCAGGGGTGATGATAGATCACGCCACCGGGCTGGTTATCGGTGAAACTGCCGTGGTTGAAGACTGCGTTTCCATTATGCAGTCTGTGACCCTAGGCGGCACAGGTAAAGAGAGCGGCGATCGCCACCCAAAAATTCGCTGCGGCGTGCTGTTGGGCCCTGGGGCAAAGATTCTGGGAAATATTGAAATTGGTGAAGGTGCTATGGTCGCGGCTTCTAGTGTTGTTTTAAAACCGGTGGCCGCTCATGCTATTGTCGCTGGCGTGCCCGCCACTGTGGTCGGCCACACCCAAACCGATGAGCCCTCAAAGGTTATGGACCATTATTTTAAATGCAGCTAAAAAAGCGACTAGCATCGCTCCCAGCTAAAAGGCATTACCTCTGTAATTGAGTCCACGCCCTGCAATTGCATCAATAGTCTGTCTACTCCTAAGGCAACACCAGCACAGCTGGGCAAACCCTGCTCTAGGGCTGCTAGCAATTTATTATCCACCGGCATGGCCGGCCTACTTGCCTCTACTCGGTGCTTCAGGTCCTGATCAAAACGCCGCTGTTGCTCTGTGGGGTCTCTTAGCTCGAAGTAGCCATTAGCCAACTCCATGCCATTTAAAAAGGCCTCAAAGCGACGGCTGACATTGTGGCCATCGCCATTGATCGCTACTTGTGCAAGAGCTGACTGGCAGGCTGGGTAGTCATAAACCAACACTAGCCCCTTAGGTAATTGGGGTTCAACCTGCTGGCTAAACAGCAAATCTAAACAGTTGGCCCGGCTCTCGTTGGCCCAGCTATCGGAACTGCAGGCGACCGCTAATTGCTGCAAATCAGACAAGGGGGCAACATGGGGGTTAACACCCATTACCTGCTCAAAACAGTCTGTATAGCTGGTCTTATGAATGGCTAGTGGTGGGCTCTCTCGACCAAGCCCAAGGGCATTAGCAGCCGCATAAAGCTGACTAATTAACTCACCCACTTCGCCCATCAATTGATGCTCATCCCAATCGCAGCGGTACCATTCCAGCATGGTAAATTCTGGGTTGTGTCTGCGCCCTGCCTCTGCATCACGAAAGGCTTTGCCCAGACAATAGATATCACCACTGCCGGCCGCGAGAAGCCGTTTCATAAAGTATTCAGGAGAAGTTTGTAAGTACACACTGTCGCCAAAAGCTACAGCAGATATGCTTTCGATGTTGGCATCTGTCACGGTAGAACGCCCCAAAATAGGGACGTCGACTTCGGTAATTTGACGCTGGGAAAAGAAATGGCGCAAAGCGGTGAACAGCTTTGCGCGGGTTTGTAGCATGGCTAGATTGGTACTGGGCTGCCAATCATTCAATGTATCACTCCCTACTTAAATCGGCGCGGCTTAAATCGGCGCGGCTTAAATCGGCACTACTTACAATGGCGCCACTTAAATCGGCCTTATTTGACACGGAACTGTATGACACTGCTGATTTGACACGGCTTATGTGACACGGGTTTATTTGACACGGCCTTGGTATTCGCCCGTGCGCGTGTCGACTTTAACCACATCACCCTGGTCCAAAAATAGCGGCACTTTAACCGTGGCGCCAGTCACTAATCTGGCGGGTTTGCTGCCGCCCTGTGCGGTGTCTCCGCGCAGGCCTGGATCAGTTTCGGCGATTTCCAGTTCCACATGGTTGGGCGGGACTACCGACAGCGGTGAACCGTTGTAAAGTGTCACTACACAGATGTCCTGTTCACTCAGCCACTGCAGCGCATCGCCAACTGCACTTTCTGTGGCCTGGTGTTGTTCGAAGCTCTCTGGCTCCATAAAGCACCAGAAATCGCCATCATTGTAGAGATACTGCATATCCATATCCATGACGTCAGCGCCTTCCAAAGACTCACCCGATTTAAAGGTTTTATCCAAAACACGGCCAGTTTTGAGATTGCGCAACTTTACCCGACTAAAGGCTTGGCCTTTACCAGGCTTTACAAACTCATTCTCCAAAATCGAGCAGGGATCACCGTCCAACATCACTTTTAAACCGGAGCGGAATTCATTCGTAGAGTAATTGGCCATGATTGATAGGTCTCGATTGTTTGAAAGGACGCCATGATACCCGAACTACCGATAATTTTTGACAAGTTTGCAGATCAATCGACTAAACCTAAGGCACTACTGATGATGAGTTGTTGAAATAGCCCGCTATCTTGCAAAAGTTGTCTACAATTTAAGAATAATATCTAAGGTAGTGACCCCCTGACCTATGATGGCTGACGACCCCCTTAAAATCCTCCTCGTCGAACAATCTAACGACGAGGCCAATAGAACCATTAGTATCCTGCGCAGCGCTGATTATCGAGTGGATGCCGAGCTACTCTGTAGCCCAGAGCAATTGCAAAAGAATCTCAGCATGCGCAACTGGGATTTGATCATTGCTCCCCTTGAATTCGAGCCGCTGCCCGCACAGATGATATTTCAGCAGATGCGGCGCGCCGAGCGGGACATTCCGGTTATCCTTATTAGCAGCCAATACGACCCCGCTAAACTCATTGAAGGTTTGCGCCTGGGCGCCCAAGACGTGGTAGTTGAGGATCAGGATCAGCATCTACTTAAGGTCGTTGCCCGTGCGCTGGCTGGCGTTTATCAGCGCCGCCAAAACAGGGAATGGGAGCGCAAACTTGCACTTGCAGAAAAGCGCACAGAATCTCTTATGGACACGTCACGCTTTCCTATCGCGGTAGTGCAAGAGGGTACCTACGTCTATGCCAACGAAGCCTGCGCCAGTATTTTTAGTTTTGACGAACCCGATGAAATGCTCTGTCTACCGGTGATCGATAATATAGCCGGCAGTGATCGGGAAAAACTCAAAGCCTACATGGTCCCATTACAGGCGAAACAGGACATTATGCCTTTTGAAGCTGTGATCAAAATTCTCAACACCAACGGCGTCGAAAGCAGCGCATTCCTCGAAATTAATCAAATTCAGTACAGTGGTGAACCCTCGCTCCAGTTCACCATTAATAAAGACAAACTCTTTGCCGCCAATACAGACCAAACCGAAGAATCATCGGCGACTAGCTATAGCGCGATTCAACCACAGCTGGTCTATGAAACTATTAGTCGTGCCATAGGCAAGTCCGTCCAGAGCGGCCAGGACAGTGTGCTGCTTAATATTCAGATGGACCGCTTTAGCGCCTTAAAAGACGACCTAGGCATCGCTAAAGCAGAAAAGATCGCCCATTCGTTAGTGACCTATATCGGCTCTATGTTTACCCATAATTTCGACTGTGGCCGGCTTAGCGAGAACTGTTTTATTGTTGTCTTGGGCGAGACATCAGAGGCGGAGGCACTAGAAATCGCCGAAGGTATTGCGGCTCAAACCAGCCAGGAAGTGTTCGACGTAGACAAGGAAACCTTTTCTCTCACGACCTCTATCGGTGGCACACTGCTTAATGAAAATGTGCCTTCTGTAGAGCGAGCTCTGGAGCGCAGCCAGCAGGTTATTGACGAGCTACGGGCCGGCAAGACCAAGGGTAATGCTGCAAAGTTCTTTGCACCAGATATTCATTCTGACGAGGTGTCTCAGAATGAAGCTGTGATTATCACCGCCAAAAAGCTACTCCACGATAAAATGTTCTCTATTCGCTACCAACCCATTGTTCCTCTAATCAGTGGTAGCAGCGGCAAGGAATATTACGAGGCCATATTAGGTGTGAGCAAAGAGGTTCCCAGCGACGATATCCCAGAAGACTTTATCAACAATCTCTTTAAGTCTGAGATCGCAGGCGAGGTAGATCGCTGGGTGATCAGTAAAGCACTGAGCTCACTCGCCACAAAGCTGGCTACCAATCCAGAGACTCAGCTATTTATCAATATTAGTGCCCAGTCGTTTGCCGATGAGGCATTTTTGCCCTGGCTGACCAGCGCCCTAGAGAAGTCAAACCTACCTCCCAATGCGGTCATTTTTCAATTCCGCGAAATTGACGCTGTGCGCTACCTTAACCAGGCGGCCACTATTTCTGACGAAATGAAAAAAGTGTCTGGGCAGATTGCTATCGCCAACTTTGGCATCGCGATTAACCCTCTAAAAACCTTAGACCGAGTTGCTGTGGACTTTGTGAAGATTGATCGACTGATCGTTGAAGAGTTGCAGGAGGGTGGCGAGGGTAAGGTTAAATTTCAAGCCCTGATGGCAGGCATGACCGGCACCGGTGTCGATGTGATTGTGCCTTTTGTCGAAAAGGCCAGCATCTTGCCGATTCTATGGCAGCAAGGGGTGCAGTATATTCAGGGCCATTATGTGCAGCAGCCCTCGTTCGAAATGGATTATGATTTTTCCGAAAATTCCTAAGTCTTTTTATCTAAAAGCTGTTTTTTTTGCAGTGCTTTTAATCCGGTGCTTTTAACCCAGCGCCTTTAATTCAGCGAGTTTAATCCACTGCTTTTAATCCAGCGCCTTAATATCTTTGTCGCTATAACCAAGCAAATACAGAATACCGTCCAACCCTAAACTTGAAATAGACTGCTTAGCTGAGGCCTTAACAAGAGGCTTGGCCCTAAAGGCAATACCCAACCCTGCAATATTCAACATGGGTAAATCATTGGCGCCATCTCCCACCGCAATTACCTGCGCCAACACCAGTCCCTTGCGCTGGGCTAATTCTCGCAGCAGTTCAGCTTTGCGCTCACCATCGATAACATCGCCCACAACCTTGCCGGTGACCAGACCATCTTTGACATCCAACTCATTGGCATAGACATGGTCAATGCCCAGCATTTTTTGCAGGTAACGACCAAAAAAGGTAAAACCGCCAGACACAATGGCTGTCTCGTAGCCCAACCGCTTTAGGGTTTTCAGCAAGTCTGCAGCACCCTCATTGAGGCGTAGTCGCTCGGCCACCGACTGAAGTACATCGGCATTCAAGCCCTCCAACAAAGCCAGCCTCTGGGTAAAACTCTGTTTAAAATCTAGCTCACCTTGCATGGCCGCTTCGGTAATGGCGGCTACCTGCTCGCCCACACCAGCTTCTATGGCCAACTCATCGATCACCTCAGCGTCAATGAGGGTTGAGTCCATATCAAATACTACTAGCTGGCGATTGCGCCGGTAGATATTGTCTTCTTGGTAAGCAATGTCAATGTCATGCTGGCTGGCTAATTCGAGTAATTTATTTCTAAACTCTCGCGGGTCTGCAGCTTCACCACGCACCGAAAATTCAACGCAGGAACGGCCCAACTTCTCGCTGTCGTCGAGTTCAACTCGCCCAGAGAGCCGCACAATTTTATCAATATTAAGACCATAGTTTGCGCAAACCGTTGTCACCAGTGCTAGATGAATAGCGTCGATCTTGCGGGCCAGCAAGGTGACAATATGTCGTGGTTTGCCCTGCTGCTCTACCCAGTTCTGGTAGCGCTCGGTGCTGATAGGGAGAAACTTAGCCTTCATATCCAGAGCCACAAGGCACGACTGTACTTCTTGGGTCACAGCCTCGGTCTTCACTGTGCTCGGCACCGCTGCCAAAATGGCCAAGTTCAGGTGATCGTGGATCACTGCCTGGCCTATATCTAACACAGTCACATCGTAATGGGACAGCACCTCAGTGATCGCACTGGTAACGCCGGGTTTATCTTCCCCAAATACATTGATCAATAAAATATCTTTCACAGATTAAAGCCATAGTGGTTTTTAAGGCAGCCATTATATAAAAGCTGCAGGAATAGGATAGAATGCGCGCAAAATAATTTCTTTAAGGGACTACAGGATGCATCGTCAATATTCGATGGCTAAAAAACTGCCTGCTGCAGCACTGTCCCTATGTCTCGTGCTTGGTCTTATCGTCTCAATTATTATTGGCAATCAAACCAGCAACCTAGCCGATGCCGCAATCGCTGATAAAACCCAAAGTGTCTTAAGGCAACTCGACGAACAAATTCGCACCCCCCTTTTCAACAATGATCGTATTAGTGTGCAGGTTGCTCTCAGTCGAGCGGTAGACGACGCAGCCATCTTCAGTGCTAGCCTCTATGATGTCGAGAACAAACTCATCACTCAGAGTCGCCAGGCCGAAGAAGCGCCAGCCAATGTCGAGCTATTTCGGCGAGAAATTGAGCTTCAAGATACCATTATCGGTAGCGTCATTATTGAACTGGACAGCCAGCCCATCTATAGCCAGCACCGCATGATACTCATTAGTTGGGTGCTGCTGTGGATATTGTTTACAGCTGCAAGTACCTATGTTTGCCACCTATTTGCCGACCAACTTGCTCGCCGTCTGCGCATTCTTAGTAATCGCCTGCCCGGTGGTGGCGATAAAATCATCGACGAACTAGCCGCTCTGGAAGCTAAAATTCAGCCTCTTTTGTCTAACTCTGGGCAAGCCGACCAAGATAGCAACAATGGCTATTACTATTCAGTCGTCAGGGCCTGCATCAAAAACCGTCAACGGCTCAACAACCAGCTTAATCGTGAAAGCCGCGAGCGATTATTTGACAGCATTGATTACTGCACTGCTAGAACCCTAGAGCTCTATGGCGGCCACAGAGTCGAGGGCGCAGATGGCAGCATTTGCTTTTATGTTCGTTCGACCCAAAACTCCAAACAACAGCTATTAGTGTGCCTAATGGCCGTGTATAGCTTGCAACAGCTTCTGGAGCGCCTATCCATAAAACTGGGCGTAGACCTAGAGATAAACTGGACAATGTGTGGCAGTAACCTCAGTACATTGCCATTATTTAGTTTTGACGAAGGATTGGCCGCCCTAAAACAACAGTGCACCGAATTGGGTGACCAGTTACAAGAAGGACTTATTGGCTTGCACAGCACCGAGTACGACATTGAAGCGCTATCATCAATTGCCAGATTTTTGGTCTTTGATGACAACTGTTTTGTGCTGCAAGGATTTCCTGAGGGGCGCCAAACATTGCTAGAAAAACAGATTCTGCATCTGGCTAACGTCTGCTTATAAATTCAATCATTGATCTTTTAGAGTTAGATGCGAGATTTCAATCTCTAGAGACTCCACCTCCGGCACTTCGGCTGCCGTTAGCAACTCCGTCCCAACAGGTTCGATAACCATGGTATTGAGCTTTTGCTCATCTATCACTGCACTGACAGGTTGTTTGTCTTTGTCATCTTCATCCAGCACATTTACGCCAACAGGAGCTAAAGTTAGGCTAGGGCTTTCCGTTGCCGATGAGCTAGTGTCAGTCACTGCGTCATAGTTAATGGGTTCCGGCTGCTCAATGTGCGCCACAGCGCCAACAGAGGCCATGGCAGCCTGTATCTTGTCTGCCGTGGGCCGATCTATATTGCGTTTAAGATAGCAGCGGTCGCTAGCGAATAGCTGGTCCAGCCGGTCAGGAGCTAGGTTAAATAGCCTGCCAATTCCCAGTTTGACCTCGTCGGCATTACAACCTTGAAGAATCTCCCCGCGAAACAGGACATCCACTTTGGGATCGCTAGCGTTCTGTGTATTGGGTATTTGTGTCTCAATCATTAGTTCCGAACCTCCATGACCAAAAATGCTACTTTAAGTATTGGGTCATTTATGCCAGAAATTCAAATTTTCTTGGCAATCAGGTGCACAGCTTTATAAAAAGTTTTCCCACAGTACAGCGCCCCAAACCAACGCAAACAGCCCTAGAGAGACCAACACTGCCGCAGATCCCGCATCCTTTGCTCGCCCCGACAGTTCATGGAATTCAGGTCCAATGCGATCAATGGCGGCCTCAATACCTGTATTCAGCAGCTCTACAATTAAGATAATGAGACCCGCGCCAATCAGCAGTATTAGCTGTACATAATCGACGGCGATCCAAATAGCTGCAGGAATCAAAAAGACCGCAAGCACCGCCTCTAATCGAAAAGCTTCCTCATATTTGAAGCTATCTCGCAACCCTTTGGCGGAGTTGATCAATGTACCCATAATCCGTCGAGAGAAAAACGCGGCCAACCCTGTTTTTTCGGATTTCATCGACTTCCACCACTCCCTTCATCGGCTTTCTCGGCCGGCAAACTTTGATCCATCTCGAGGGCAGGCGAATCCTCCCTGGGTTTACCAACAATTTTTGCCGGCACACCTGCGACGGTGACATGATGCGGAACGTCCTCAAGCACTAGACTGCCCGCACCAATTTTTACGCCATTACCAATATTGATGTTGCCGAGTATTTTTGCTCCCGCAGAAATCATCACACCATTGCCAACTCTGGGATGGCGATTACCGCCTTTACAGCCGCTGCCGCCCAGCGTGACCGAATGCAGAATAGACACGTTGTCACCGATCACGGCCGTTTCACCAATCACCAGACCTGTCGCATGGTCGAGCATTATGCCGGAGCCCATCTGCGCCCCAGGGTGAATATCGACGGCGAAGGTTTCGGAGACCTGATTTTGAAAAAATAACGCAAGAGTTTTGCGCCCCTGCAGCCACAGCCAATGGGCTACCCGCTGCAACTGCAACGCCTGAAAACCTTTGTAATACAGAATGGGAGTAAGGTGACGGTCACAGGCGGCATCACGCTCAAACGAAGCCCTTATATCACTGCGGATACTCTGTCCAATACTGGGGTCTGCTTGCAGTGCCTCGGCAATCACCTCGGTCAGTTTATTGACCTCAATTGCAGGGCTGGCAAGCTGATGTGCAAGACTATAGCTCAGCGCCGACTCTAGATCTGACCAGTTTAAAATCGAGGTGCGAAAGAAATCTGTCAACAGGGGCTCTTCGCTACTGGCCTGGTGTGCTTCGGCAACAATAATGTCCCACAGTGGGTCATGCTGTTTGATAGATGCTTCTGTCATAGATGCTTCCTTGATACGTGCTTGCTTAATCGGCTTTTGATTAATAGCTGCTTCATTGATAAGCGCTTACTCATCAAGCAACAGCGATATAGCGTTGCATAATCTCTTCTAAATGGTCCAACACCACATCCAGCAGCAACAATTCACTATTTAGCAGTCGCTGCTCAAGTAGCTCAGTAGTGAAATTGTGAGCATAGGTTTGAGCCAGAGGTCGATAGCTAATATGCCAGCGCTCGGGCGCTACACCACCGGTATCTGAGCCATAGGGACGGTAAAAGTCTAGATCTTTGAGTTCGGTATCGAGCCAGTCATGCATGGGCGCAAAAATACCCTGCCCTTCAACTTCTTCTGGTGTTAGCTGTAACTGATAGCCCACTGGCATCGCCGAAGCATCATAAATATCGACGTCTGTGCCCCAATGATGCCGAGAGGCACCAGGCAACGCCGACCAACGCATGACCGCCTGAATTTGCTCCCAGGGACTCAGTAGCTCTAGATCAATGGCTGTGCCCGCCTCATCAACCACGGGGCGCAGACCGGATAACTTGGCGTTCCAGATATGCATCTGGCGCTCATAACTGCGAAAGCCGCTACACAGCCTGAGATCAAAACCAGCCTCGGTCGCCCTACTTTGTAACTCCAACAACGGCGCCAGGATATCTCTATGAACCAACATGGCGGCCCTATCACCCATGTCCGCATGCAGATCAGTCAGGTGACGTTCCGTGGAGCCAGTTAAAATATCAATGTCGTTCATATCTGATACTGCAGTTATAATAATTTATGCGTGGGTTAAAGAGGTTGTTATACCTTCCCGTAGGTGAGTAAGTAAAGACTCAATTCAGGGATTACCATTCAGCTCATCATGGCGTATATATTGCGTAGCTGAAATAACCTAGCTGATATAACCTAGCAGCTATAGGTCAACTAGGGATAACAGCAGTAAATTACTGCTTGAATTTTAGCCAAATGACCACATTAACTTGGTAAGCAGCGTCATCATTAATTATAGGGTTCGACTATGTACAGAATTGGTTTATTTCTCGCCACCAACCTCGCGATCATTTTTGTCGCTAGTATTTCGCTAAGGCTATTAGGTGTAGAGAGCATTCTTGCCAACAATGGGGTTGACCTTAACTTGTCGGCGCTGCTCATTTTCTGTGCTGTCTTTGGATTCGCCGGCTCATTTATCTCATTGCTGATGTCCAAATTTATGGCTAAGCGCTTCAGTGGCACCAGAATTATTACGCAGCCACAGAATGAACAAGAGCGCTGGCTCATTCAGAATGTCACCACATTGGCCAAAAAATCTGGCCTTGGTATGCCTGAAGTGGGTATCTTTCCCGCCCAGCAATCTAATGCATTTGCGACGGGTTGGAATAAAAATAACGCACTGATCGCGGTGAGCCAGGGGCTACTGGACCGCTTTAGCGAAGACGAGGCCCGGGCTGTATTAGCCCACGAGATTGGCCATGTAGCCAATGGTGACATGATTACCCTGGCCCTGATTCAGGGCATAGTGAATACGTTTGTGATGTTTGCTGCGCGGGTGATTGGCTTCTTTGTAGATCGTGTGGTGTTAAAAAATAATCGCGGGCTGGGCCTTGGCTATTGGGTGACCACTATCGTTGCCGAAATTGCTCTGGGTATATTGGCGTCGACCATAGTGATGTGGTTTTCCCGGCAGAGAGAATTCCGCGCCGATGCTGTTGGCGCTCAACTGGCGGGCCGCTCTGCAATGGTAGGCGCCCTGGAAAGGCTCCGAGCCGAGACTCAGTCTCAGGTACCTAATCAGCTGCCAGATACCATGACTGCCTTTGGTATCTCCAGCGGCTGGAAACGCAGCCGCAGCAAACTATTTATGACCCACCCCCCTTTAGAAGACCGCATACAGGCACTTAAAAATGGATAATAAAGAAACTCTGGAGCATGAAATACCGCTCTGCCAATTAAATGACCTAGAAGAAATGGCATCCATAGAGCTCTCTATCGGCGAGAGGCGCCTATTTGCTATCCGCCAAGATAATCAATTGTATGCCTACTGGAACAGCTGCCCCCATTTGGGCATTCCACTCAATTGGATGCCAGACCATTTTCTCGACCTCGATGGTTCCCTCATCCAATGCTCGTCCCATGGCGCTCTGTTCGAAGTAGACAGTGGCAAATGCATCGCTGGCCCCTGCACTGGTGACCATTTAAAACCAGTGCAACTGCGAGTCGAAGACGGCACCTACTATGTTGCCGCCAACCAACCCATGCCAGCAGCGCCGATTAATCTTCGAGCCCAGGCAATGGCAGATCTTGAAGGCAGCTAATTGGCTGCTCGAGTCGAATTTCTTCCGGGGTTAAGTGGGCTCGCCATGCGATGACCTCAACCCCGGCGGCAACCGCCTCGGCAAGGGTCTGGGCATAGATTGGGTCAATCTCCGCCGCTACTTCCATGCGCTCAACCGCGCTTAACTGAACACAGAAAAACAGCACTCCTCGGTGACCCGCTGCAACCATCGCCTTGAGTTCGCGCAAATGTTTGGCACCGCGGCTGGTAACTGAATCAGGGAAAGTGGCCAAACCAGACCCCATATCCAAGGTGACATTTTTAACTTCAACATAACAGAGGCCAAGTTCAGGGTCCTCTAATAACAAATCAATTCGGCTCTTTTCTTCACCGTAGCGAACCTCGCTACGAATTTGGCTATAACCGTTTAGTTCAGGGACTAAACCGGCCTCAATCACTTCACGCACCAGATGATTGGGCTTGGCGGTATTCACCCCCGCCAAGTGGCCATGGCTGGTGGTGACTATTTCTAGAGTGCCAGGCAATTTACGTTTGGGATTATCTGACAGGGAATACCAGCATGGCGCGCCCTCAACCTGACAGTTTTTCATTGAACCTGTATTTGGGCAGTGCAGGGTAATAATATCTCCCTCTGGCGTGCGCACATCGGCAAAGAAGCGTTTGTAGCGTTTTTCGAAGGTTGCAGGAAAAAGTGGGGGGCTATTTTTCATGGAGTTCAGGGCTTCCTTTCTTGGGGTTCAGAGCTTCTTTTCATAGAGTGCAGAGCTTCTTTTCATAGGGTGCAGAGCTTCTTTTCATGGGGTTCAGAGCTTCTTATTCATGGGGTTCAGGACTTTTTTTCATAAAGTTCATGGGTTATTTCCCATGGACTGGAGTTATCTTTATGGCATTTTAGGTCGATAAAGTACCCCCAGACGGGGCTTTTTTGCAACTATGGTCTAATATTAATGGACAACAAATAGCAATAAACTGGTCAATGATGAAAATTTACCTTGATAAATGCGCGTAAAATCTCTATAAACGCGGGTTCTGTTTTTTTGGCCAATATCAATCACGGATTCTATGCATGGCAACAGTAAAAGCACAGTCAAAACCTGCAGCTAAAGCAAAAAGCGGCGCAGGCTCAGCAACTCTCCACGGTTTGGCTCCCTATAAGGAAGTCAAAAAAGAAGAGTATATGAACGAGAATCAGCGTGAGCATTTCAAACTGATCCTTAAAGCGTGGCGCAACGAGTTAATGGAAGAAGTTGACCGCACCGTGACTCATATGAAAGACGAAGCGGCTAACTTTCCCGACCCGGCAGATCGCGCGACTCAAGAAGAAGAATTTAGTCTTGAACTACGCACCCGTGATCGCGAACGTAAGCTGATCAAAAAAATTGACAAGACGCTAGTGCGTGTTGAAGAAGATGACTATGGATTTTGCGACCAATGTGGCATTGACATCGGTATTCGTCGACTCGAAGCCCGCCCTACCGCCGATCTTTGCGTCGACTGTAAAACTCTCGACGAAATTAAGGAAAGACAAATCACCGGCGGCTAATCAGCCCGCCGGTTACCTGCAACTCGGACACCTCTGAGTTGCAGCGCCCCCTCCCAATGCAAGTCTTATCCAGTATCGGTCGTTTTGCGCCCTCTCCCACAGGTCCGCTTCATTTTGGCTCTCTGGTTAGCGCATTGGCGAGCTTTTTGGATGCACGCCAACGCAAAGGGAAATGGTTGGTGCGAATGGAAGATATTGACCCGCCTCGAGAAGTGGCTGGTGCCAGCGACCAAATTCTCAAACAGTTAGACAGTCATGGTTTGTCATGGGACGGCCCTGTGCTCTGCCAGAGTACTCGTCTCGACAGTTATCGTGCGGCACTAGAAACCTTGGTAAAGTCGGGTCTGGTCTACCATTGCCAGTGTAATCGCCGACGCATTGTCAGCTTAGACGGTATCTACGACGGCCAATGCCGCGATCTAAAACTGCCTAAAGACGGACAGGCTGCCAGACTCAGGGTTGATAGCAGCAACATTTACTTCCGCGATCAAATTACCGGCGACGCCCGGCAGAATCTGCACAAAGAGGTAGGTGATTTTGTCCTGCAGCGACGAGATGAACTCTACTCCTATCAGCTAGCAGTCGTTATCGATGATGAGTACCAAGGAATCACCCATATTATGCGCGGCTCAGATCTCCATGACTCGACAGCAAGGCAAATTTATCTGCAGCGCTGTCTTGGCTATGGGCAACCTGAATATGCGCATCTGCCGCTGGCGCTCAATACTGACGGCCAGAAACTCAGCAAACAGAACCTTGCCGCTAGTCTCGTAGAGGGCAATGAAGCAAGTAACCTATGGGCAGCTCTGGACTGGTTACAGCAGTCGCCCCCAAAAGAGCTTCAACAGCAATCTATAGACAGAATACTGCAGTGGGGCATAGATAATTGGTCCCTTAATATCTTGGCACAGAACCCTAAAGATATGCTTGCCCCCGAGGGTTATTAGCATGAACCGCCGCAGCCTTCCTCAGTATTTGAGCCTATCCAATTTGCTTTGCTGTGCTAGCAAGAATACCATCTGCGATCGCTATCAAATAACCGGCTACGCTGTTTAATCCATGCTCAATTATCGACTGGTTGCAACATTATTACTGCTCTGCATCGTGGTGTTTCCGCTGGCTACCCAATGGGCTGTAGAGCCCGACGGCAGTTGGTTTAGGCCTTTTGTGGTTTGGGCCATGATGGTGTTCGCTGCCTATGTTGCCAACCGGCACAGGGTGCGGGATGAATCTTAAAATCGCCTTAACCACTCTCGCAATACTGGCCTTTGGCTGCCTAGCCGCAAGGTTGCTGGCCCAGCGCAAGGGTCGCACAAGCAAAGACCTGACTCTAGCTCTTGGCTTATTTTCAGGCACTGGCGTGCTACTTGCCATGGGTTCAATAGAGATGGCCGGCCGCTACGGGTATAGCGTTATTCTCGCTTTGATAGGCTTTACCTTGGTATTTGTTTTCTCACCGGTGATTTTTTCCCCGATTCGTCGTCTCAGCCAAATTATTCGCTTTGCCACGCCAGTGGACTTTCTGACATTTAGGTACCGGACAAAAACCGTTGCAGTGATTGCCTGTAGCACATTGATGCTGGCTATAATTCCGCTTATTTTGGCGCAGTTCGCTGCCATGGATTCTATCGCCAATCGGCTTATTGGCGCGGACTATCAACTAGCCTTTCAACTCGACTACAGGGTAGCCACGGCAATAGCGGCTACTGCCGTGGTACTGATGATTAATTTGCGTTCGATTCAGGTGGGTGCGTCCAATCATCTCGGCTGGATTATGGCCGCGGCCGGGCTCTTACTATTACCAGCACTGTGGTTTTCTGCTTGGGTTTCGGTCACCTCGGCATTTGGTGGCCTGAGCGGAATGAACAGCTGGGTGATTGATAGCGGTCAGCGCTTTATTGTCCAGCGCATGGATTTCTCCTATAGCCTGTTTACAATCTTTCTCGCCGCTGGTTTTGCCTGCCCCATTAATTTTAGCTTGCTGGTATCCGATAATATTTCAGATCGTCAGACCGGCATGACCTCCTGGGCTTACCCGTTGCTCGTTTTGCTCGCCTGCATTCCGGTATTTCCCCTACTGTGGAGCGGTATCTCGGTGCAGTCAGCGTCGCCCCTGCAAGATTACCTTTTTGCGTTGCCAGCCCTTGCCCAGCACCCAGTTATAGCCGGCCTTGGCAGCGCCAGTATTTTACTGCTGGGTATCTCCTTGACCTGTAGCCTAACGCTCATCATGGCAAAAATTGCCCTAAACAGTTTTGTATTACCGAGCAAAGAATTGCATCAGCAGGAAGGCCTAAGACTGTGGATAAAACAGAGGCAGATGCTCATCGCAACCGGACTTTTGGTTTTTTGCGCCTGCCTGAGCCTGATGGCCAAAGATCATAATATCAGCAACTATTATCTGGCTTCCTTCGCCGGCTTAGCGCAACTTACGCCGGGCATGTTAGCTGTTATTTACCTACCTAAGGTGAGCCGTAAGGGCTTTATTGCAGGTCTGGTCGCTGGTATCTCGCTGTGGTTAGTGACTATATTTTTACCTCTGTTGTTTGGTGATTGGAGCTGGCATGTTCCCCTAACCGAAACAACAATCCAGTTCGGTATGCAGAATTGGGATGTCTGGGCCATTGAGGCTTTGCTGCTGAATATTACCCTCTGTACCCTATTTACCATTTACAGCACCATGGACAGAGAGCAGGAAGCTTTTGCCACCCTGTGTATGGCCGACAATATTTACATTCCTGCCCGAGTCGAAATTGCGCAAAAATCTGTCTCTGAAATAACCGATAGTCTGCGCCTGTCTCTGGGGGATGCTGCGGATATCGAAACTCAGCAGGCCCTAGATGTCCTCGGCTACGACAACGCTGAGGTTCGACCAGCCGCCCTGCGTCAACTCCGCGACACTATTAATGCCTCATTGAATATTGGCTTTGGGGTGCTGGCAGCCAATCGCATTATGGAGCAGTCTCTGCCCCTGACAATGCCCGCTGCCGATGAGCCCGATGATATTTACCTAATTGAGTCAGTGCTGGCCATTGAGGGGGATCGCCTAACGGGCATTGCCAGTGAGCTCAACAAGCTGCGTGTGCACCACAGGCAGGTACTCGACAACTTACCCATTGGCGTCATGTCGCTCGATGAGGGAGGCGAGATTGTGCGCTGGAATACCATGCTGGCGACCTATACAGGGATCAGCCAAGAAACCGCCTCAGGTCGTTTAATCACAGACCTACCCGAACCCTGGTGCAGCGCCATTGCAGATTTTATTAACAGCAGTGCCAATAGCATGGATGATTTGCTCCTCGAAATAGACGGCCAGGCGCGCTGGTATAGCCTACAAAAATCCATTCAGCAGGATAAATTTGACCCAGAGCTCGGCAGAGGAACCGCCCCCGATATTGTCTTGCTTATTGAAGACCAAACCGAAGCGGTCAACCTTATTCAAAACTCCATCGATAATGAGCGGCTGGCATCCCTAGGTAGACTGGCCGCTGGTGTTGCCCACGAAATTGGCAATCCAGTAACGGGGATCGCCTGTATCGCGCAAAATTTGGAACACGAGACCGAAGCCGACCAGATTGCCGAGTCCGCTCGCCAGATCCTGTCCCAAACCCAGCGCATTAACCGCATTGTCGAATCATTGATTAACTTCTCTCGAGGAGGCCACGCACTGGCCCGGTCTGAGAACAGAGCTAGCCTAAGCAGTGCTGCTAACGAAGCAATCCAATTACTGACTCTTAGTGACGACACCAAGCACAACCTGCAATTTGTCTGTGATATCGACCCGGACCTAAGTATTTTTGGTGATTACCATCAGCTGCTCCAAGTGTTTCTCAATCTACTCAGTAATGCGCGTGATGCATCACCCAACGGTGGTCAAATTAGTATTAGTGCCGTTCAGAAAAAAGATCAGCATATTGTCGTTGCCATTAGTGATCAGGGTGTAGGTATCGAGGAAAATGTGCGCAGTCGGCTTTTTGAACCCTTTGTCACCACTAAGGATCCCGGCAAAGGGACAGGTCTGGGCCTATGGATAGTGTTTAATTTGGTCAAAAGCCTAGGTGCTGAGGTTGCTCTAACCAGTCCCGCGCAAAACAGCGATCGCGGTACTACTGTCACGATCAATTTCCCCGTATCATCCGCACCATGACCGATACCGCTAAACAGATACTCATCGTCGAAGACGAAGACATTATTCGTGCGTCCCTGTGTAAATTACTTGAGCGCTATGATTACGACGTGTCTCAGGCTGTCAGTGTTAAGGCGGCACAAGAAGCCTTTAACCTCAATGACTTCGACCTTATTATTAGCGACCTTAGATTGCCTGGCAGCTCTGGTACTGAACTAATTCAACCGGCGGGCTCTGTGCCTGTTCTGGTTATGACCAGCTACGCCAGCCTGCGCTCAGCCGTCGAAACCATGCGTCAGGGCGCCGCCGACTATATTTCCAAGCCTTTTGATCACGACGATATGCTGAGCGCGGTCAAACGTATTATTGGCGAATCAGACCAGCAAAGACCGCAGCGAGTTGCCGAGAATCGATTGCTCATGGGCAACAGTCCCCAGATACTGAAGATATTGCGCACGGTTCACAAAGCAGCGCCTACTTCCGCGCCGGTACTTATTCAAGGCGAAGTCGGCACGGGGCGACGTACCATTGCAGAGACCATCCACAGTAACAGTGGGGTTGCCGATCAACCATTTGTGAGCATCAACTGTAACTCCATCAAAGAAGCGCAACTTCAGCTGCAACTTGAGGCGAGCCCAATAGGCACGTTATTTTTAAATAATGTCTGCGAGTTGCCTGCAAGTCTTCAGCCCATAGTTTTAAAGGCGCTAGAACAAAAAACATTTCGCTGCATAGCCTCCGCAGAGCAAGATCTGCAGGCTCTCTGCGAGTCAGGCCGCTTTCGTAAGGACCTATTTTACAGCCTCAATGTGGTTAAGCTGCAGGTGCCAACTCTTGCGGAGCGCGCTGCCGACATCCCCTGTTTAACCCAATATTTTATTGATCAGTACTCCACTGAACTGGGCTTTCAAGTTCAGCTCTCGGAAGACGCCTTGCAGGCGCTATCCAATTATAGCTGGCCGGGCAATGTTCAAGAACTGCAAAATAGGCTCTATCAGAGTGCCATCTTGTCCGAAGCCGGCGACGTTATTAGCGCTCAAATGTTGGGATTCTATGATGTACCCAATATTGGCGACGAATCAGATAGCCCGGAGGCTAACATTCAGAGGGCTCCTGCTGATTCTGCCAATGATGTGCCAGCGGGGCTATCACTAGAAGACTACTTCACGAGCTTCGTCTTAGAGAATCAAGAAAATATGAGCGAAACCGCCCTCGCCCAAAAACTGGGTATTAGCCGAAAATCTCTCTGGGAGCGTCGCAACAAACTGGGTATCAGTCGCAAGAAAGCATAGGCCATTGATTCCACTGACTCTCATTGACCACTGTTTCAATAAGTAACAATTAACAGTTATTGACACAATAAATGCTAAAACTTTTAGTTTTCTCTTGCCCGACGGCAATTTCTCATTAAGATGGAGCCACCAAGACGGGTTCTTGAGTAATAAAAACAATAAAAAATAATAAAAATTGGATGGATTGCGAAAGTGTTCAAAAAGCTTCGGCTTTAGAACCGTTGAGGGGGGTTGTCGAAAGACATCCCTTTTTTATTGTCTGGGATTTTTTGTCTTTTTAGTGGATTAACAGATTCCTCTGCCAATAAGCCACTTAAGTGTCATGCAATGCTCCCGTAATCTCCTATCCTCTGGTAAACTCCTCGTTCAAACTCCTTCACCGGCAAGCTGTTCATGCTGAAACGCATCAGTAATTTTTTCACCAAAGGCCAACGTAGAGAAACCGTAGGCGATCGTCTTGTTATTCCAACGGGGCAACACTCACTTTCGCCTAGAATGATCAGCAGAGATGCCCGCAAAGTTGTGGAAGTTCTGCAAGAAAATGGTTATGAGGCTTATGTGGTTGGTGGGTCTGTGCGTGACTTGCTTCTGGGTCTAAAACCCAAAGATTTTGATGTCGCCACAAATGCTAAACCCGCAGAGGTAAAACCTCTGTTTAGGCGTTCGCGCATTATCGGCCGTCGTTTCCAAATTGTGCATGTGCAGTTCAGCCGAGAGCTGATCGAAGTTACTACATTTCGCTCCAACGAAACCAAAGGTCAAGACAAGAAAAATGGTGGTAATCGCCGTCAGCAGACCGACAGTGGAATGCTGACCCGAGACAATGTTTTCGGGTCAATTAGTGACGATGCTAGTCGTCGCGATCTCACCATTAATGCGATGTACTACAACCCGACTGACAATAGCATTCATGATTTTGCTAATGGCATGGAAGATATAGAAAGCCGCACTATTCGTATCATGGGTGACCCTGCTACTAGATTCCGAGAAGACCCCGTGCGCCTGCTGCGAGTTGTGCGGTTTGCCGCAAAGCTTGGTTTTACCATCGAGCGCAATACAGAAAAGCCCATGCGCAAGCTTGCCGCCGACCTGTCCCATGTTTCGCCGCCCAGACTGTTTGATGAAACCCTTAAACTCTTTATGAGTGGGCAGGGATTGGCGACATTCTGGCTGCTTTATGAATATGGCCTTTTTGACCATATAGTTCCAGCGTTAGGCCCTCTCATGAAAGACAGGGGTGGCCTAAACAGCCAGTTAGTTGAGCAGGCTTTTACCAATACAGACTTGCGTATTCGCTCTGAAAAGCGTGTAACGCCGGCCTTTATTTATGCTGTATTACTATGGCCTTCGGTTCAACACCTGGCGTCTCAGTATCAGAGTCAGGGTAACTCCCCAGCCTATGCCCTAAACAAAGCTGCCGGAGAAATCATTACTAAACAGGTCGCGATTACCGCTATTCCTCGGCGCTTTACTATGCCGATGCGGGAAATCTGGGACCTGCAGCTATTACTGCCTCGACGTGCAGGGCAGCGGGCTAAACGTCTATCTGAGCACCCCCGTTTCCGAGCCGCCTATGACTTCGTATTGCTTCGAGAGCAGGCTGGCGAAGATTTAGATGGTCTGGGGGACTGGTGGACTGCCTACCAGGAAGCCAGCGAAGAAAAGCAGCTAGAGATGGCCAGCGCCCAGAATGATGCAGGTAAAAAACGCAGACGCCGCAAGCCAAGAAACGCCAAACCCAAGGCCGAATAATGGCCTTGGCTTACATCGGGTTGGGCAGCAATCTCAGTGAGAAAGTTGACGGCCAGATTCAAGATTCCCGCGCTCAGTTAAATCAAGCCCTCGAGACTCTGTCCCTGCACCCGCAAGTTGGGGTAGTCAACGTATCCCCTTTTTACCAAACCCCAGCCATTGGCCCCGGCAATCAGCCCGATTACGTGAACGGTGCCGCCCTGCTTGAGACCGAATTAACGCCTCTAGCCCTGCTCGATTTACTCCAGTCAATCGAGAATCAGCAAGGTCGTGTGCGCACCATTCGCTGGGGCGCTCGAACCCTAGATTTAGATATTTTGCTATTTGGGCTACTAGTCCACCAGACTGAGCGCCTAATACTCCCCCACCCACGCATGCATGAGCGCGGCTTTGTTTTGGCACCACTCGTCGATATAGCCCCACATTTATGCCTTCCAACAGGGGAAAATATCAGTGAACTATTGGCAAACTGCTCTATGCAAGGTATCGTAAAATTACTGGGGTAAAGTTGCCCACATTAGCTATCGGAGACCTATGTGCAGCAGGCTATTAGTAACGAATTAGAGTTTGACCTATCAACCGCCTCTATTCCCCATTACATTGCTATAGAAGGCCCAATCGGTATAGGCAAGACCACCTTAGCCAAGCGTCTAGCGGAATCATTTAACTATGAAACACTCCTAGAAGACGCCGAAGAAAACCCGTTTTTGGAGCGCTTTTATCAGGACCGCCGCAGCAATGCATTGCCTACCCAGCTGTTTTTTTTGTTCCAGCGGATGCGCAAACTTCAGGATCTACGCCAAGGTGATATTTTTCAGCCGGTGCGAGTGTCAGATTTTTTAATTGAGAAAGATCCATTATTTGCACGCATCACCTTGGACGAAAACGAATATCGGCTTTACCAGACCGTCTACGATAATATTATTGAAGACCTACCTAAGCCCGACCTTGTGATCTATCTGCAAGCACCCACAGACACCCTCTACGAGCGCGTACAAACCCGTGGCAATGCGATTGAGCGACCTATAGACCAAGCCTATCTGCAGCAGCTTAATGACGCCTATCCGCAGTTCTTTTACCATTATGATGACACCCCTTTATTAATCGTCAATACCTCCGAGATTAATCTCGCTCAGGGAAATGACGATTACCAAAATCTGGTGAAATACATATTACAGCTAAAGACTGGTCGCCATTATTACAATCCCCACCCCACCCAATAACTGGGTTGGGTGCCTTGTTGGCCCGCTTGTTATCATCGCCGAAACCCAGTAACGTACCCGTCCAGCGATCAGATGAAGGCCCTTGCCTGCGATGAAAACCACCACTATTACTAATCTCAATGCAATGAAAGCCGACGGCGAAAAATTTGCCGTTATCACCGCCTACGATTACACCTTTTCTCGCTTAATAGAAACCGCGGGAATCGAGGTCACTCTGGTCGGCGACTCCTTGGGTAATGTTATTCAGGGGCGCGATAGCACTATCCCTGTCACCGTAGATGAAATGGCCTATCACACCGAAATTGTTAAGCGTGGTAACAGCCGGACATTGCTTATGACCGACATGCCTTTTATGTCCTATGCCACAGAGAATCAGGCATTGGATAACGCCGCGATCCTCATGCAGGCCGGTGCCCAGATGGTCAAGTTAGAGGGTGGCGAATGGTTAGCAGAAACCATTTATATGCTTACCGAGCGTGGTATTCCGGTCTGTGGTCATGTTGGCCTCACGCCTCAGTCAGTGCATAAACTGGGGGGCTACAAGGTTCAGGGTAAAGACGAGGAAGCAGCCCAGCAAATGATCGACGAGGCCGCCATATTAGAAGAGGCCGGTGCCGATCTATTAGTCGTAGAATGTGTTCCATCATCCCTAGGCCGAGATCTCTCTGCCGCGCTGACCATCCCCGTGATTGGCATCGGCGCTGGGCCAGACACAGATGCCCAGGTGTTGGTACTGCAAGATATGCTTGGCATCTCACAGCGACTGCCCAAGTTTTCCAAAAATTTCCTCGAAAAGACCGACAGCATTCAAGACGCGATTATTGCCTATGGCAATGATGTGCGCTCCGGCGCCTTTCCCGCACCTGAGCACTGCTTTAAATAATTAAAATAACAAAAGGTAGATCCCAAACCATGTCTCAAGCCAAATCAATCTATGAGTACAGCGTACCCAACAGCACGGGTGACCAGCAGTCACTTACCGCCTATGAGGGCAAGGTCCTATTAATCGTCAACACCGCCAGCAAATGTGGCTTTACCCCTCAGTATGAGGGCCTGCAGGTATTGCATGACAGCTACGCTGAGCGCGGTTTGGTTATCGTTGCTTTGCCCTGCAACCAATTTGGCGGCCAAGAGCCCGGCAGTAATGCAGAGGTTCAAGAATTTTGCCAGATGAACTATGGCCTAAGTTTTCCCGTAATGGGCAAAATCGACGTCAATGGCGAGGGCCGGCATCCACTCTATAGTTATCTCACTACCCAAGCAGGCGGACTTTTCACTGATAATATTAAGTGGAACTTCACCAAATTTTTGGTCGACCGCAAGGGCCAGGTAGTCGATCGTTTTGCCTCGATTACCAAGCCTGCAGATCTCGCTAAGTCGATTGAAAAACTGCTTTAGGTTTTAAGTTACTAGCTTGGGCTTTTAAGTTACTAGCTTGGGCTCTTAAGTTACTAGCTTGGGCCATTGATCACTGCGGCTTGCCAAATAATCGACCAGATTTTTGGGTCTATATTTGGCATCCGCCATCCAGCGCTGCTTTACCGACTTATGGATTAACACCTCACCTCGGCCATGTTCAATTGGCCGATAATAGGGTCGTTTCGAACGGAAGATGTGTTTCCTCGACTGATGAATTGTCGCCGTGGCCACTGGTTTTAATGCCTTTACCATATGAGCCTCGAGGTGCAGCCCAGCTATTTTGGCTTCTTTTCTAATCCAGTCCATGGGAATATCTGAGAGCACCCCACCGTCGGCGTCTGGCGCATAGCTGCCACCAATATTGCTGTGCACACCAGCAAACCAAACCTGCTGCAGACTCATATGCTCACGATCGTGCCAGATGGTGGGCTCGAAGTCCGATCGCAGCTCGTCGATGGCCAGAGCGTGACGGGCGATGGAGATATTGTCACCCATCTTGGTGTCGTAAAATTCATCTTCTTTATTCATTAAACCCAAGAAGGAAAACGGAATACCCAGAGCACCTACAGTATCCCAGACACCGACAAACTTTATAGTTCTGTCCGGGTGGGAATGAGCAGCCCTAAAACTTTTTGATTTAACCCCGCTGGGGCTGTGTGCCGCGCCAGATTTTTTGTAATGGGTAAAAGCCCTCTGAATCAAACGGGCATCGGGCCGCTTGAGAATACCGCAGTTGTTAATCAGGCCGCATAAACTGCGCACGGTATAAGAGCCACGACTAAAACCAAACAGATAAATCTCATCGCCGGGCGCATAGTTCTGCACCAGATAGCGGTAGTTATCCATAATATTTTTAGCGATGCCGCGACCCGTTGTTCCGGCCACTGCGCTATCGTGGTAAGAACCCAGCCCCCAGTCGTAAAACACTTGCTGGGGAGTGCCGTCACTTGCAATAGGCTTTACTGCTCGAGCGAGCTTTAAAACGTTGGTGGGTTGATCGTCGGCTTTTTCTTCGGGCCGGTTCCATGTGCCATCGGCACAGATAACAATGCGTTTCATAGCAACTTCCTTGTCTCAATATCATCAGGTTAGAGTCGTTGAAACCGCGAGGCTGTTAGCGCCCTCTTCAACCTGATAATAAGACTAGACTAAAAAATTGCCTATCAATGGGTTTATTGTTTTTACGAGCTTAGGTTTAGCTACCTAGGAATCTAACTTAGCAAAATACTTCTTCGCGGCCTGATTAACCTTGGGCGCCAAATACAGTGCACTGATCATGGTGGGAATCGCCATAGTGGCATAGGTCGCCAAAATTAAGCCATTAACAATATCCATAGACACCACAGCACCACCCAGAAGCAGAGCAAGATAAATAGGTGTGTACCAATATTGCCGCTCAACACCAAGCAGGAAGCCCATACATTTCACACCGTAAAACCACATGGTAACCATGGTGCTAAAGCTCAGCATGCCAACCATGATCAACAGCAGATAAGTACCTGTAACTGGGAACACCTGCTCAATGGCTCGAGCAGTTAAAGTAACTCCCTCAATGCCAGTTTCTGTCTGCCACACACCGGTCAGCAAAATAATTAACGCGGTACAGGTACACACCAGCAACGTATCAATCACCGGCCCAACCATAGCAACAATACCTTCGCGAATGGGTTCGGCAGTCTTAGCCGCACCATGGGCCATAGACTCAGTACCAATGCCCGCCTCATTTGAGAATGCACCGCGGCGCACACCAATTAAAATAACAGCGCCTATAGAACCGCCGGCCGCAGCTTCGCCAGTGAAGGCGTCAGTCACAATCAGCCATAGGGTCGCGGGAATATCGGCAGCGTAGGTCCACATCACCGTCAGAGTCATATACAGATACAACAGCACCATAGAAGGCACTAGGCGCACCGTAATTTTACCAATGCGCTCAATACGACCAATCACGACTAGGGCCACTAAAAAGGCCACCACAGAGCTGGCAATAAGGTCAAAGCTAAAGTGGGATTCAGTTGTTGCCCAACCCGATGGAATAGCCACGACATCTCGCAACAGCTGTATAAATTGGTTGGCTTGGAAAATGGGCAGCGCGCCGATTAGGCAGGCCACTGCAAATAGCGCAGCCAAGGGGTACCAGCGTTTGCCCATACCCTCCATGATCACGTACATAGGGCCGCCATGTAAGGTCCCATCAGAGCCCTCGGACCGGTACATTACCGCTAGAGACGCGGTATAAAACTTAGTGGCTACACCGACAATCGCAGTCACCCACATCCAAAATACAGCCCCAGGGCCACCAATACTAATAGCAATAGCGACGCCGGCAATATTGCCCAAACCTATGGTGCCCGACAGAGCGGTAGCCAGTGCCTGAGAATGGGGGATACGGCCTGGGTCGTTGGGGTCACTGTATCGGCCAGATAGCAAAGCAATGGCATGACCAAAATATCGGTAGGGACGAAAGCGCGAATAAAACATAAAGAAAAGCCCGCCACCGACCAGTAACACCACCAATGGTGTACTCCACATCATGTCGGCCCAAGCATTAAAGAAATCTTCTAATTGTTGCAATGTCATAAAAATGGTTTCTTATTATTTATAAGTCTTACAGCTGTAAAGCCCTTCAGATTTATAGCCTTACAGATTTAAAGCCCTGCAGATTTAAGGCCCAACAAACATCAAACGATAGGTTTTACATAAAGAACCAAACTGTGCCCCACAAGTTCATAGCCATTTTGATTGGCTATTTTTTCCTGGAGCTTTTCAATTTCCGCGTCGTGGAATTCGATCACAGCACCAGTTTCAGTGCAGACCATATGGTCATGGTGCTCACCGCGATCAAGTTCATAAACCGCAGGCCCAGTATCAAAGTTATGGCGCTCAATAAGACCAGCTGCTTCAAACTGTGTGAGCACTCGATAGACCGTCGCAATACCCACATCCTCATCTGCATCCCGCAGTGATTGATAGATATCTTCAGCCGTCATATGGCGGTCAGCGCAGTTTTCCAGAATTTGTAAAATCTTGACCCTGGGCAATGTGACCTTAAGACCGGCTTTTTTGAGTTCCTGATCTTCAGTAGTCATGCTTTACCTCTTCTCTATGTTGTCATCATTGGGTATTATCCCCGTTCGCGCAACCAACTGGAAGCCCACCAATGCGATTAGCCTTTATCAGTTTGATTATATGTTCTTTATTTGCCACTGGATGCAGCTGGGTAAAGTTTCCCGGAGTCCGCAAAGTAGAGATTCAACAAGGCAATATAGTCGATCAGGAAATGATTGATAAGTTGCGCCCGGGCATGACCCAGTCTCAGGTTCAGTTTGTGTTGGGCACACCGCTTGTAGTGGACACGTTTAACAAGAAGCGTTGGGATTATTTTTATAGCCGCACAACATCTGCTGGCGTTGAAACAGAAGAACTTGTGACTATTTATTTTGATGATGAAGGTAATTTGAAACGCATGACTGGCGACTATTTACCCAGCTCGGCGATTGCCGAAGAGCGCTAGAGAAGCTCTAGAGAAGCTTACTTTGGGGCTGCTGCTCTCTTCGCAGCAGCTTCTTCTGCTCGGCGGCGGCGTACTTCTTTAGGGTCTGCTATCAGCGGGCGATAAATCTCCACACGGTCCATCGCCTGCATGACATAGACAGCAGGCTCATCTAAGCCTTTTGTACCTAAAACCTGCGAAAATATACCCATCTTGTCGTTATCGGCGTCGATCTCCGGGAAAGCTTCTAGAACACCCGATTGCTTAACAGCCTCTAATGCAGTAGTACCCAAAGGCACAGACAGCTGCTTTAATATCTGTTTTTCCGGCAGTGCAAAAGCCACTTCAACCGTAATCATACCCTCTACGCTCATGCTGTTAGCACTCATTACCCGTTCTCCGTAAACAGTTGATCAGCCCGCTTGCACAGCGAGTCGACCAGGTTATTCGCTACACCAGCAAACAGATTAGATGCCGCCAAACCCAAACCTTTATTGCTAAATTCAAACTCTAAATCTAAGGACACCTTGCAGGCCTCATCGGTCAGAGGTGTAAATTCCCACAGCCCCTTAAACTGTTTAAAGGGCCCGTCCTCTAAGGTCATCTCAATACTCGATGGCGCAACCAGATAGTTGCGGGTCATAAAACTAAGGCGCACCCCCGCTTTTTTAAGGTCGAGCCGCGCCAGCATGGTTGCGTCTGTCTGTTCAAAAACCTCAACTCCGGTGCAGCCGTCCATAAACTCCGGATAGCCACTAACATTATTAACCAGCCCGTACATCGCTGCAGCAGAATGGGTCACCAGCGCCGAACGCTTAATAGTCGCCACGTTATATCCTATGAGAAAAACTTATCGTATATACCCATAACAAATACCGCCACTATAGCCACCGGCGCAATATAGCAAAGGGTCATTTGCCAAAGCTGAAATACCTTGGGGGACATACCTGCCATTTCAGCATCGACCAATTCTTTTTTCATGACGTAGCCAACAAACAGTGAAATCAGCAATCCAGAGATGGGCAACATAATATTTGCCGTTAGAAAATCTAGGAAGTCGAAAAAGGTAAAGCCCGCCAACTTGTACTCGGACCATAAATTAAACGACAGTACCGAACCCAAGCCCAGTAACCAGGCAAACCCAGCAAGCAGCAGGTTGGCGCGGACACGACCCAAATTTTTGGTCTCGATCAACCAGGCCACACAGGGTTCGAGTAACGAAATAGCCGAACTCCAAGCCGCAATCGACACCAGCACAAAGAACATAGAGCCGATTAATAAGCCCCCCGGCATACTGCCAAAGGCGACCGGCAAGCTGATAAACATAAGCCCAGGGCCTGCGCTGGGCTCAATGCCCTGAGTCGCAAACACTATAGAAAAGATAATCAGGCCAGAGATGATCGCGACTGAACTGTCAAAGAAAGCAACGATCAATATGGTTTTACCTATATGAGCCTTTCTCGGCATATAGGCACCGTAGGCCATAATCGCGCCCATACCAATGCTCAGGGTAAAGAATGCCTGACCCATAGCTTCAAGAACACCACGCCAACTCAGGGCGTCAATATCGAAGCTAAACAAGAAGTCCCAAGCAGCGCTAAAGTTACCTTTAAAATACGCAAAGCCCAGCAACACGAGCAACATGACAAATAGCAGCGGCATCAAGATTTCGACGGCAACCCCCAGCCCTTTTTTCACGCCACCCACAACAACACCGACGCAGAGCAACATAAAGATAGACTGCCACAGAATTAAGCGACCTGGGTCTGCCAGTAAATCACCGAACACCAATGCCGCGGACTCACCATTAACACCGCGCAAATCACCAGAGGCCACAGTAAATATATAGTCCAGAGCCCAGCCCGCAATCACGGCATAAAAGGACAGAATCAACATGCCAGCGGCAACACCGACCCAGCCTACATGGCGCCAGAGAGGGTTAGCATTACTGGCGACAACCGCATCGCGCATTGAGTTAATCGGGCTCTTGCCACCGTTGCGCCCAATTAGCACCTCGGCCATCATGACCGGCACACCGATTAATAAAATACAGGCTAGATAAACCAGTACAAAGGCTCCGCCACCATTGCTGCCAGCAACATAGGGAAACTTCCACATATTGCCCAAACCAACAGCTGACCCTGTTGCAGCCATGATAAATGTCCAACGACTGGCCCAAGCGCCATGCATTCCTTTTTGTTGCACTGCTGTTTGTTGCAAAGCCATGATCTAACCCCATTTTTTTATGGCTGAATTGTAACCCACAACCGCCAGTCAGCGAATAAACTATCTAATTACCACCGCAATTCGTAATACTTTATGACAATCCCGACGGCCCACGTATAATCACGCCCATGACCAAAAAGAAGCCAAAACAGCAATCCACGACTATCGCGCTGAATCGTAAAGTGAAGCATGATTATTTTATCGAAGAAAAATTCGAGGCTGGCATATCGCTGATGGGCTGGGAAGTAAAAAGTTTGCGAGACAGCAGGGTCAATCTAACGGATACCTATGTGTTTCTGAAGAATGGTGAAGCCTTTCTTATTGGCACCAATATTTCCCCATTGCCTTCGGCCTCGACCCATTATGTTACTGAGCCCACGAGAACCAGAAAACTGCTACTCAACCACCGAGAGCTTAAAAAGCTCGAAGACGGTGTTAACCAAAAGGGCCATACCTGTGTGTGCACCGCCCTGTATTGGAAAGGTCATCTGATTAAATGCGAGATAGCACTGGCCAAAGGTAAAGCCGCTTACGACAAGCGCAACGACGATAAAGACCGTGACTGGAACCGACAAAAGCAGCGCCTTATGCGCCATAGCTCATAAGCAAGAGCTCTTAGGCAAGAGCGGCTAAGCTCCGGCCTTTAAGCAACGGCACTTAAATAATGGCTCTTAAATAACGGCCCTTAGATAAGAGCCCTTAAATAAGAGCCGATTCAGTTAACCCCCAACAGCCCACTGCTATTTTTTAAATAAAGCCTTTAAACCACTGGCTTTGTCTTTTATCTGCGCCTCTAAGGTATCCCCTATTTCCCCAACTGACCCGGACTGCAAGGCCGCTTTAGTCGCGCTTTTAGAAATGGCTGATACAATTTTAGCCGTGGCCTGAGCCATCGAAACACCCTGGCCATCCTCACCTATATGGGTGAGATGTATGGTTGGCAGCGGCACATCTAGAGTTTTTGATCCCAGCAAACCGTAATGCAATTGGCCCTCAGTGATCACAAGGTCTCTAATGATGATATTTTTGGCCGTCTGCCCGTCTGAAGCTACGCTATCGTCAGTCCCAAGGTATTGAGTAATATTGGCCTGCAGCCGATCGAGATTGCTGCCGCCTCGCCCAGATTCCATCGTCACCTCAGGTGCCACGATTTTTAGGGTTTCAATGACAATAATATCGGTGGTCAGGGATTCCTGGTCCAAGCTAAAGTATATTTCGCCTAGAGAGAATGCATTCTCAGTATCAAAGCCCTCGGGGTTACCAATAACCAGCCCTTTTAATCGCCCATCCCCGGACAGCAGAGATATTTTCGCACTGTTTAAAGTGACCTGAGCCTGAGTCATTTCAGGGCCTAATGTTTCGACGACTGTTTTAATACCAGTGCCCAGATTCATTAATACCAAAACGCCAATTACTAAGACTAGCGCCAAGACAATCTTCACTAACTTCGCCATCTGTTTATCCTTAAAAAATAGTCCGTGTTTTAAAAAGCATAGATGCTATTCTTTAATCTGTAAAAATAACTGCTTAAAATAAACCTCTATGAGCGATAAAAATAACCTGCTTGGCACTGCAGTGTCGGGGCCCTCAGTCATTCTCGAAGGCGCCAAACTACTTTGGCACCCCAGTATTCGCTGGCTGGTGCTGATACCACTATTGATTAACATTGTGCTATTCACAGCGCTGACGACCGCTGCAGGGCAATGGCTGGGAGACTGGCTGGATAGTATGGTGAGCGCGGTACCCCAATGGCTGCACTGGCTGGTATGGATTATCTGGTTACTGTTTTCGATACTGGCTCTGGTGATCTACGCATTCACCTTTACCTTGCTGGCCAACCTGATTGGCTCACCATTTTATGGTCTGATTGCCGAGAGAGTCATACTCATGGAATGCGGCAGTTCGCCCAACTCCGCCGATATCTCAATGATGAAAATTGCATGGCAGAGTTTTGTGCGTCAGTTGCAGCTGCTGGCCTATTTTATTCCGCGAACCATTGGGGTGGGGCTACTGACTATATTGATTAGCTTTATTCCCCTGCTGAACTTATTCGCCCCTGTGCTTGCGGGAGGCTGGGCTGCCTGGTCTTTGGCGATACAGTATTTCGATTACGCTGCCGATATTGACGGCGTGTCGTTTCGGCAGTTGATTGATCAAGCGGGGCAAAAGAGGTGGCAATCTATGGGGTTTGGCTTTACGGCCCTGGCGGCCTCAGCGGTACCGCTGCTCAATTTACTGGCCTTACCTGCAGCGGTGATCGGTGGAACATTACTCTGGTGCAGAGACTACAAAAACCCGATGGTTTAAGCGCCTCCTTATTTTTATTCAGACGGCTCAGCTGCCTTGGGAGCCTTAGGTTTAGCTGGAGCTCTCTTTCTGGCTGGGCGTGCTTTTGGCTTTGCTTTTGATTTAGGGGACGCCGCAGGGGCTTCTGATTTAGGGGACGCCGCAGGCGCTGGTTCTGCGTCTGAGGGTTGTGCTTCAGCTGCGGGGGCTTTTGGTTTAGGGGCAGCCGCAGGCGCTTCTGATTTAGGTGACGCCGCAGGCGCTTCTAATTTAGGAGCCGCCGCAGGCGCTTTGGGTTTTGGCTTGCTAGGGGCTTCCTGAAGCAAATGCTCTTCGGGCATGATGCAAGACAGCTTCATGTCCATTAGCTTTTCGATGGGCTCTAGCAAGAATGCGTCATCTTCACAGGCAAAGCTTATAGAGGTACCTGTTTTACCTGCCCGGCCTGTGCGACCAATGCGGTGAACATAGTCCTCTGGCTCTTCAGGCAAGGTGTAATTGATCACATGACTAATACCGTCGACATGAATGCCGCGGCCGGCTACATCTGTGGCTACCATTATTTTTAGAGCGCCAGATTTAAAGGATTCCAAGGCTTTCATACGGCGATTCTGCGGGATTTCTCCAGACAATATACCGACGTTAAACCCTTTCTTGCGCAGCTTCTCATGTAATGTTCTGCAGATATCTCGGCGATTGGCAAAGACCATCACGCTATCTACATCGTCATTGAGCAAAATGTTATTTAACAGAGCAAACTTCTCACTCGCGGTGGTGATATAAATTTTCTGGTCAACAGTATCTGTGGCTACTCGCTCAGCACCAATCTCTATGGTCACCGGAGAATCCGTCCAGGTGGACGACAGGCGCAGTACTTCTGGTGTGAATGTGGCCGAGTACAGCAGCGTTTGACGCTCTTCACGCTTGGGGGTTAAACCCACTAAACGGCGCACCTGAGGAATAAAGCCCATATCTAACATACGGTCAGCTTCATCAATCACTAGGACTTCTACCTGATCCAAGTAAACATCGCGATTGTTAGCAAAATCAAGCAGGCGACCTGGAGTGCCCACTAAAATATCACAGTGAAACTTTTGCATTTTCTGCAACTGCTTGCCGTAATCCATACCGCCCACTAAACAGTGCACTTTGAGACCAGTGTGTTTTAGCAGCAGAGCCGCATCGTCAGCAATCTGCAGTGCCAACTCGCGGGTTGGCGCCATAATCAATGATCGCGCTTCACCCATGTATCGCTCGCCTTCAATGGGATGCTTAATCAGATCAGCAATAATACTAATCAAAAATGCTGCGGTCTTACCGGTACCTGTCTGAGCCTTACCGACAATATCATGGCCATTTAAGGTATGGGGCAGCGAGCTTGCCTGAATCGGCGTGGCGTAATGGAAGCCAGTGTCCTGAATACTGTGCATCAATGTCGCAGGCAGATCGAAATCATGAAAGCGGCTTTTGCCTTCTACTGGCTCCACAACGAATTGAGAAATATCCCAACTATTGCCACCGCGACCCGATCCACGTCTTCCGCGGGGCGAGTTTTTAGAGGTGGGTTTTTCGGCCGCTGTATCAGCAGGTACCGGAGTCTCAGTATTAGAAGTAGATTCAGTCAAAATAATAGTCGCAGTGATTAACAATCGATTATGTGGGGAGCTTAGTCTAGCCTGGTCTGATCTAGCCTGGACTTATTAAAGACAGAGACAGCTACACCCAAGAATGGCGCGGAGTGTAGCAGAATTGTCAATAGATGGCTGTAAAGAATGAATGTAGGGGTGTTGGGCCTTAGGCTGACATGAAACGTCAATATAGCCTAAGGCTCTGTCCAACTAGCACTTTCAGAATAGTAGTTTTAAATTAGCCTATTCAAACCGCCCCTAACGAGAGGGAGCTATGCCCAGACGTCGGCCAATCCAGTAGTCTGCGCTAACCCAGCGCCCACCCCCAGTGAATAATAAACTGAGCAGCATAATCAGGTACGTGGCCGCAAACTCAATGCCATTGTTTAAGACCACAAAACTACCCTTCTCTGTCAGCCAACTGTAGTTGCCATGACGACGTAAAATACCTTTGGCTGCCGCTACTCGCTGGCCCACACCTTCACTGTTTAGCAAACTCCTCTGGGCAGCGGGAATACCGACGGCGGCCAAGACTGATGCTGTGCTTGTCGCAGGGTCCCCCGGGGCTATGGCAAACCAGCCATTTTCCCAATGAGAAGTACCCGCCGCAACGACCATGGTCACAATCAAGGGTAGTACAAAGAGTCTGGTCGCCAAACCAAGCAATAGCGCAAAACCACCCAGCAACTCCGCACTGGCCGCTAGAAAAACCATCAGTCTCGGCATAGGAAGCCCAAGCCCCCAGTCCGAGTTGCCAAACCAGGCCACCATATCGTCAAAGTTTGCAAATTTATGGGCGCCCACGCCAATAAAAATAGGCGCCAAATACAACCTCAGAGCCAGTGGCCCCAGCCAATCAATTGCCTTTAATTTTTGGGTAAATAGATTATAAAAACTGATTAGTTCCTGCATCACAACTCTCCTTGTCTAACTTCAATTTAAAGGCTTAAGACCAAATGCTAAATAGTGCGTACTTCAAAATTCATTGAGCTTTAGAGCCCCTCTCCAGTAAAAAATTCCTAGGCACGCCAACTTAGGCACCTCTACCTAAATACCAAAGCGTAAATTTCGCTTTCTTTGCCGCAGGCATTCAACCAAAATGGGGCTTCGCTCCCATAAAGAAACCCCATGACTCCTGCGATTCAAAAAAGACCAACGTTCGTGGAGAACGCTGGTGATCTGCTGCGCCTAGCCGGGCCATTAATGCTCGGCCAAGTTGCTGTGGTAGGCATGACCGTCACGGATATTTATATGGCGGGACAGGTGAGCTCAGAGACTTTGGCTGCGCTGCAACTGGGGGGCAGTATCTGGGCAATGATTAACCTTCTGGTGATTGGCATTATGATCGGCAATAGCCCGATTATTGGCAATTTCTGGGGGGCGGGTGAAAAGCATCGTGTGCGCTTTCAGTTTCAGCAAGCTATGTGGCTGGCTCTACCCATGGGTGTGGCTGTGTGCGGCGGCCTACTACTGGGTATTATGCTCTTAGGCCAGTTAGACATTTCACCAGAGGTCTACCGAATTGCCCGGGGCTATCTGATGCCCTATCTTATTACTGGCTTTATGTTCCCCGCTTTTTTTGCTTTTCGCAGCACCTTTGAGGGTGTTGGTGATATTCGCCCGGTCATGGTATTTAACTTTCTGGCGTTTTTTCTCAATGGCATTCTCGACTACATTTTAGTGTTCGGTAAGCTTGGATTCCCGGCTATGGGCGGCATAGGTGCCGCCTGGGCAACCACAGTGGTGATGACTTTTCTATTGGTGGCTATGACAGCCTACGGGCGCAATGCTAGCAACATGAAACCATTGCAGCTCTACCATCAGTTTGCCGGTCCAAGCGCCGCGGCGATAAAAGATATCTTGCGTCTGGGTATTCCCATTGCACTCATGATCGCGGCAGAAATTGGCTTCTTTGCCATTATCCCTATGTTGATCGCTCATTTGGGAGCCAATGTTTTGGGAGCTCATGCCATCACCAACAATTTGGACTCTCTCGCCTATATGATTCCACTGGGCATTGGCCAGGCGCTCACCATAAAAGTATCCCATGCTCAGGGCCGCAAGGACCCAGTCGCGGCCAGGCAGATCTGCTTAACCGGTTTTAAGTTAGTATTTTTGTTGGCCATGGTTTTGGGCTTGATAAAGATCACTCTGCGCCATGAATTTGCCGCACTGTTTAGCCCTGAGGCAGAGGTGCAGATAATTGCTGGCACGCTGTTTCTTTACTCCGCTGCGCTCGGGTACTTTGATTCTGTGCAGATGGCCAGCAGTGGCGCTCTGCGTGGCTATAAGGATGCCCGGATCCCGCTTATCATCCAAGTCATTGCTTTCTGGGTGATTGCATTCCCCATTGCCTATAGCTTGGCACTTACAGATTTTTGGGGTGAGCCGATGGGTGTATTTGGATTTTGGACTGGTTTGGTTATAGCAGCTGCGCTGGCCAGCACCATGATGCTGTACCGTTGGAATTTGGTATCAAAACGTGAGATCAGCTTGAGCCAGCAGAATAGACAGCTTGGGCCAGCAAGATAAAAAAACCAGAACAACAGGCCCTTTAGTCTTGCAAGCGCCCGAGGGTAATACGATCCATCTGGTTATAATCTTGGCGGGTTTCTACCAACACAAAACCAGCATCGTTAAATAACTCTCTCACCACTTCGCCCTGTTCATGACCATGCTCAACAATCAGCCAACCGGCGGGCTGTAAAAAGCCCGAACTCTGGCCCACTACTATTTTCAAATCATCCAACCCATCGGTGCCAGACACTAGCGCAGAGGCTGGCTCGAATCGAACATCCCCCTCAAAAAGGTGGGCATCATCGACTTCTATATAGGGTGGGTTGCTCACAATAAGATTAAATTTGGCTTGCGGCTGCCGATTAGCCACCGCGGTAAACCAATCACTCTGATAAATCTGCACATTATCTAGCTGACACTGAGAACGGTTTTGTTCGGCCAGCGCCACGGCCTGAGGCTGCACATCAACAGCGGTTAGCTGCCAACTCGGGTGCTCCGAGGCCAGTGCCAGAGCAATAGCACCGGTGCCAGTACCCAGGTCGAGCACCAGACTTTGATCTGGTAAATCCAATTCAAGAGCCGCCTCAACCAACAACTCGGTTTCGGGACGGGGTATTAATGTATGGGGGCTGACGCCGAGGTCTAGAGTCCAAAAACCCTGGGTACCCACAATAAAGGCAACGGGCTCACCTTCCAAACGACGTTTAAAAAGCTGCTCAAAGTGCTGGCTATCAGCCGCTGGTAACTCTTTATCTGGCCAGGTTTTTAACCAGGTGCGATCAACTGACAGACTATGGCAGAGCAGCAGCTCCGTATCCAATAAAGCTGTATCGCTGGCTGGGGACAGCTCGCTGTGGCGCAGCAGTAGATCATTGACTGTCGCCATGATCAATCGGCCAGAGTGGCCAACTGCTCGGCCTGGAATTCGTTAACTAGTGGCTGCACCACGTCGGCCAAAGAGCCTTCCATGACCTCATTTAACTTATATAGCGTTAGATTAATACGATGATCGGTGACTCGCCCCTGGGGGAAATTATAGGTGCGGATACGCTCTGATCTGTCGCCACTGCCCACCAGGCTCTTGCGCTGTTCCGACTGCTCTGCAGCGGCCGCATCACTCTGCGCCGAGTTTAGTCTGGCCTGCAGAACTGCCATAGCCTTAGCACGGTTCTTGTGCTGGGAGCGCTCGTCCTGGCATTCCACTACCATACCCGAGGGCAAGTGGGTCAAACGAATCGCCGAGTCTGTCTTGTTTACATGCTGCCCACCAGAGCCTGAAGCTCTAAAGGTGTCGACTCGCAAATCACCCTTATTAATCTCGATAGTGTCCTGTTCATCGGCCTCGGGCATTATCGCCACGGTGCAGGCGGAGGTATGAATACGTCCCTGGGATTCTGTGTCTGGCACACGTTGCACGCGATGGGCGCCAGATTCAAATTTAAGCTTGGAATAAACACCTTTGCCAACAATGCGCGCAATAATTTCTTTGTAGCCGCCATGGTCGCCATTGTTCTGGCTCATGATCTCAACTTGCCAGCGCTGATTTTCAGCGAACTTGCTATACATGCGAAACAGGTCACCAGAAAATATGGCCGCCTCATCGCCACCAGTACCGGCGCGAATTTCTAAGAAAACATTTTTATCGTCATTGGGATCTTTGGGTAACAGCAGCCGTTGTAGATCTAGCTCAAAGGTCTCGAGCTGCGCTTCACCGTCTTTCATTTCTTGCTGCGCCATATCACGCATATCAGGGTCGCTGTCTTTAAGCAGTGATTTGGCCTCAACAATTGATGCAACCACATCCCGATAACTATGAAAGGTTTTTACGATGGGTTCTAATTCGGCATACTCTTTCGACAGAGTACGATACTTGTTCTGATCTGCAATAGTATCTGCGTCGCTAAGTAACGCCCCTACCTCTTCGTAGCGTTCACTCAGAATGTCCAGCTTGGCTAATATCGAATCTTTCATGCAGTTTTAGTTTCCATTAATACAGCGCTTATTTTTTCTTAAGGCCAAACAATTCGTGGGTCGCATCAATAGTGGCATTGCTTCCCTCTTCACTGGCCTGCTTGAGTCTTGTTGTGGGCTTGTGTAAAAGTTTATTGGTTAGATTGCGGGCCAGTGCATTAATGACTTCTACCGAATCTTGCCCGCGTTCGAGAGCTGTAAGGGCCTTCTGCACTTCGCTATCGCGAATCACTTCTACGCTATCACGAAAGGCTCTAATGGTGTCTACCACCGCCAGTGCCCGCTGCTTAGTCGACCAGCTTTCAACTTCCTGATCAACAATGTCTTGGGCCATATCGGCGGCAGTCTGGCGGGCTCGCAGGTTATCTTGAATGACCTCTTCAAGATCGTCCACAGTGTAAAGATAGACGTCTTCTAGCTCTTCCACCTCCGGCTCTATATCTCGAGGCACCGCAATATCAACCATAAAAATAGGTTGGTGCCGGCGTTTTTTAAGTGCCGACTCCACCGCGCCTTTGCCAAGAATGGGCAACTGGCTGGCCGTAGAAGAAATAACAATATCGGCGCGATGCAAATAATCGGGAATATCAGATAACAGAATGGCTTCAGCAGAGAAGTTTTCTGCCAGCTCTTGGGCCCGAGTTAAGGTACGATTAGCCACCGTAATCTGACCGATGTTCTTTTCTTGTAAATGGCGCGCAACCAGCTCTATTGTTTCACCTGCACCTATCAGCAGTGCATGGGCATTTTTAAGGTCGGCAAAAATTTGTTCGGCCAGGCTAACAGACGCATAGGCAACAGACACAGGGTTTTGGCCAATAGCCGTCTCCGAGCGAACTCTCTTGGCTGCGCCAAAGGCCTGCTGAAAGGCTTGATTGAGTTCGCTGGCCACAGTACCCGCCTCACGACCCACTGAATAAGCAGACTTTATTTGGCCAAAAATTTGTGGCTCACCCAACACAAGTGAATCCAAGCCACTGGCCACACAGATCATATGACGAATCGCATGCTGATCTCGATGACAGTAATAACAGCTCTGCAGTTCCTGCACGTCCAAACCTTTAGTCTCAGCCAACCAGTCCAGCACCTGCTGATCAGTAACCTCACCCTGCAGATATATTTCTGTGCGGTTACAAGTAGATAGTAGAGCAATTTCCACGGCACCTATGGCAACCGCGGCCGCCTGCAATGACTCAACCACTATCTCTGGGGCAAAGGCTATCCGCCCACGGAGATCGACCGAGGCTGATTTATGATTGATGCCGAATGCCAAAATACCCATTAATGAAGTGCTTGCCCTGACTTTTGATGGGCCGATTTTACACCAGTCTCGAAGGCAAAAGGAGGCTCAGCAGAAAATGATTTGCACGGCAGACGCAAACTCTGAGCTATGCTTACAAAACTTTCGCGATAGAAATTGTCTTATCTATCAGTATCTACGAAAATGAGCTTATGAAAAGAAATCCTATTACCTTATCTCGCACCATGATATCGGTTCCGCTACTCAGCTTTTTGATGGCCTTGGGCGGCTGTACCACAGCCCCGCCAATCGCCAATTCCCATGCTGAAGCCGTTATCTCTACTGAAGACGTTGTCGATATTCCAGTAGTACCTTTTGAAGTCGACAGTCTTTATGACTTACTAGTTGCCGATGTGGCACTTACTCGCAATCAATTCGGTATAGCGCTACCTATTTATCTCACCCAGGCAAGAGAAACTCGCGATACTGGCGTCATAGAAATGGCCGGGCGCGTTGCCAGTTACATGCGTGACCACCAAGCGACCTTAGAAATGGCACAGCTGTGGCTCGCCAACGGCCCCCAAAATGCTGCTGCGCGGGAAGCCATGATGCAGGCCTACGCCAAGCTCAGTGATCCTGTTCAGGCACTTGACCATGCGAGCTGGCTATACGAAAACACCGGGGACTCTGAAGCTTTTTTTGCCGTTACCGCAATCCCCATAGACCAGGCGCAGATTCCTGAACTAATTGAAGCCTATGGCCGAGTCAAACTCAGCGGAGATAAGCAAGCTGCGGTGCTGCTCGCGACAGGTATCCTCTATCGAGATAATGCGCAGTTAAAAGAGTCAGAGCAGCAAGCCAAACAATTTTTGGCCGCGCAACCCGACGACCAGCGAGGGCTTTTATTACTGGCTCAGGTCATGCATCAACAGAATCGTATTGAAGAAGCTCAGGCACTGATTGCCGATGCACTGCAGCGCCAGCCCGAAGATCGCAAGCTGCGCCTGCAATATGCGCGCTTTTTGACCATCACCGATCGCAGTCAAGCCGTTATCCAATTTGAGCAACTGCACAGCGTGGACCCCACTGACCAAGAAGTTAATTTCTTACTGGCCCTACTACTACTAAACCAAGGCAACATCAGCCGTGCGACAGAGCTATTCACCCAGGCATCATCGGTTCCCAGCCTGCGGGCTGATGCCCAGTACCATTTAGGCGCTATTGCCGATAAAACGGGGCAACCTGCTGCTGCCATACAGCATTATGCTCAGGTGCGTTTTGGTCGCAATTATCTAGCGGCGGCGTCAAGGCTCACCGTATTGTTAGCCCAACATAAAAGTGTCGACACCGCACGTCGCTACCTGCAACGGCTGCGCTCCGAGCAACCTGAACAAGCAATAGCACTATTTCAAATCGAATCGAATCTATTAATTAGTGCCCGTCAGCCGGCCCAGGCCCTATCCATTCTGACCGACGGTCTTAATGCCTTCCCTAATGACAGCCAGCTGCTTTATGCAAGATCCATGGTGGCCGAGCAACAAGATAATTTCCCTTTAGCGGAACAGGATCTGCGCGCCTTGCTGGCCCAAAATGAAGACAATGCAGTCGCGCTTAATGCACTGGGTTACACCATGATTTTACATACCGATCGTCGCGAAGAAGCCCATGCATTAATTAAACGCGCCTATCTGCTGAACCCAGGCGATCCCGCCACCATAGACAGTATGGGTTGGGTGCTATTTAAACTGGGCCAGTCAGAAGAGGCGTTGGCCTTCCTTGAAAAAGCCCATGGCATATTGCCTGACCCAGAGATTGCCGCCCATTTAGGAGAGGTGCAATGGGCGATGGGTAATAGCGACCGCGCACTGCAAGTGTGGCAACAGGGTCTACAGCAGGTGCCTAACCACCCCAGCATTGTTGATACTATGGAGCGTCTCGGCGCCTCATTAAACCCAACGACAAAGAGTCCTGCCAGCGAGATTGACGTAACTAAAACTGACGTAAGTAAGAGTCGCGTAACTAAGAGCGCAAAAACCGAGAACGCCCCATCAGAGACTGCCGACGAATGAAATCTGCCAGCGCAATTATTATATTGGTGGCAGTTTTAAGCGGGTGCAGTAACCAAGCCATCCGTGAGCCCGCAACAGCATTAGACTGGCAGCTGCATAGTGCCCAGATTTCCCAGGTTGAAAATTGGCAGCTACAAGGCAAACTGGGGTTTAAAAATATTGATCAGGGCGGCAGTGCCAATCTGACCTGGCTGCAACGTCAACAGCAGTATCAACTATCTCTCAGTGGTCCCTTTGGCGCTGGCAGTGCCACTATTGTGGGCGATCAGTATCTCGCCCAAATGAAACAGGGCACAGAGACCTATAGCAACTCACCAGAATCGCTTGCCCTGCAGCTTACCGGCTTGGCGATTCCTGTGGATGCTCTAAGTTGGTGGGCCCGAGGCCTGCCCTCCCCCACAAAAACCGAGGCCAACAACCTCGTCTCAACGCCTACTGGTGAAGCAGCGAGCTTCGAGCAGGCGGGCTGGCAACTGTCTTTCTCCCGCTACACCCGCAAAAATAACCTCAGTTTGCCGGGAAAAATCACAGGGCAGCTTGGGGGGCAGAGCTTTAAACTGGTAATATCTGGCTGGAGTTTTCCACAACCAGCGGCCCAGTAATCATGTCACCTGTCACCCTGCCATCACCGGCAAAGCTAAATCTGTTTTTGCACATCACTGGACGCCGAGAAGACGGCTACCACAACCTGCAAACTGTATTTCAGCTGTTAGATTATGGCGACAGCCTGACTTTTACACCCAATAACAGCGGCAAAATCACAATCAGCCCAAATCTGGATGGCGTAATCGCAAAAGATAATTTAATTGTGCGCGCCGCAAAGCTGCTGCAACAAAAAACCAACTGCACCCAGGGTTGCGATATTCAGATCGACAAAAAGATACCCATGGGCGCAGGCCTAGGGGGTGGCAGTAGTAATGCTGCAACTACCTTAGTTGGGCTCAACACCCTTTGGCAATGTGGCCTAGAGCCCGAAACTCTGGCTGATATGGGCCGCGAATTAGGCGCCGATGTGCCGGTTTTCGTTCATGGCAACAGCGCCTTTGCCGAAGGAATTGGCGAGCAACTAACGCCCCAAGAGATCCCTGAACAATGGTATTTGGTGGTTACACCAAATGTGCATGTATCCACTGCTGAAATATTTTCCAATCCTCAATTGACAAGGAACACTTCACCGATCAAAATACGCGCCCTCTCAGGGGAGCAGTACAGGAATGACTGCCAAGCTGTAGTCGAAAAACTCTACCCAGCGGTGAAACAAGCGTTGGAATGGATAAAAGACTACAACAGCCCACTGATGACTGGTACTGGTGCTAGTGTATTTTGTAGTTTTGACAACCAAGCAGAGGCCGTTAAGGCTCTCGAATTGGTACCAAAACAATGGAATGGGTTTGTAGCACGGGGAGTTAATCGCTCTTCTTTGCATCAGCAATTGGAAAACTTTTTTACTGGGGCGTGGCCAAGTGGTTAAGGCACCGGGTTTTGATCCCGGCATCGGAGGTTCGAATCCTCCCGCCCCAGCCATATCATACTTATGAATACCAGGAAAAATGACGTGTCTAGATTAATGGTCTTCTCCGGAAATGCTAATCCGGAACTGGCAAATGAAATCGCTCGCACACTGGGGATTCCGCTCGGTGATGCGCTGGTATCATTATTTTCAGATGGTGAGATAAACATCGAGATTCGCGAGAACGTTCGCGGGCATGATGTCTTTGTGGTGCAGCCAACCTGCGCACCCACCAACAGACACCTTATGGAACTGATATTGATGATCGACGCATTGCGTCGCGCATCTGCTGGCCGTATTACGGCAGTGGTTCCCTACTTCGGTTATGCCCGCCAAGATCGCCGCGTGCGCTCGGTGCGTGTACCCATCAGCGCTAAAGTTGTCGCTGACATGCTTTCCAATGCTGGTGTTGACCGCGTATTAACCGTCGACCTTCACGCAGAACAAATTCAAGGCTTCTTCAACTGTACAGTTGATAACGTCTATGGCGCACCAGTGCTACTGGGTGATATTGAGCGTCAAAATTACCAAAATTTGCAGGTTGTATCGCCAGATGTTGGCGGTGTAGTGCGAGCGCGTGCCGTTGCCAAGCAGCTGGGTTGCGACCTCGCCATTATTGATAAACGTCGTCCTACTTCTAATCAGAGCGAAGTCATGAATCTGATTGGTGAAGTTGACGGCCGCACCTGTGTGCTAGTGGACGACATCGTCGACACCGCAGGCACTTTGTGCAAAGCAGCAGAAGCTCTAAAGAAAAACGGTGCTAAGAAGGTTGTGGCTTATGCCACCCACGCCGTTTTGTCTGGCGCTGCAATCGACAACATTAATAACTCTCAGCTAGATGAGTTGGTAGTTGCCAACAGTATCCCGCTCAGTGACGAAGCTAAAAAGTGCCAAAAGATCCGTACACTTCAGTTGGGTAAACTGCTGGGTGAATCTGTACGCCGCATTAGCAATGAAGAATCAATTAGCGCGATGTTTGTCTAGTTTTTCGACTGGGTACCACGCGCTAATAACTCCGCCTTAATCCAAGGCAATTAAACTCCATCTCAGGTCTGGTCGCGGTCTGTTTTGGCACAACATTGGAGACTATTATGTCTACTGATTTTACGTTACATGCAAAAGGTCGTGAAGATACAGGGAAAGGTGCGAGCCGCCGCCTGCGTCGTCTGGCCGGTGAAATACCAGCAATCGTCTATGGCGGAAAGAAAGATCCAGCCAAGCTTACCCTCATCCACAAAGATGTGATGAAAGCGCTAGAAAATGAAGCGTTCTACTCTCACATTATTGCTCTGGATATCGACGGTAAGTCTGAAGACGTTATTCTTAAAGACGTTCAGCGTCACCCTGCAAAAACCATCGTTTTGCACCTAGATTTCTTGCGTGTCAACAAAGACACCAAGCTGCAAACTAAAGTGCCATTACATTACATCAATGAAGAGAGCTGCGCTGGCGTCAAAAGTGGCGGTATTATCTCTCGCAGCATGACAGAGCTAGACATTATGTGTCTGCCTAAAGATCTGCCTGAGTATCTTGAAGTTGATATGGAAAATGTTGAGCTGGGTACAACTCTGCATATTTCAGACGTCAAACTGCCTAAAGGTGTTGAGTCTGTAGCTTTGAGCCATGGTACTGATCACGATCTGCCAATCGCAGCCGTGAACAAGTCCAAAGCGAAAGCTGAAGATACCGATGAGCCAGCTGCTGATGCTGCCGGCGATACCGAAGAAGCAGCTAGCGAAGAGTAATCTTCGCCACTGCCCTCTGAGTAGGCCCTGACATTGCAAGCGCCCGTAGACTTAATAGTAGGGCTGGGAAATCCCGGCCCCAACTACGAACGGACGCGACACAATGCCGGGGCCAACTTGGTTCTGGAGCTAGCAAAATCTCTCAACGCTACATTTAAACTTGAGAGTAAGTTTTTTGGTCACACCGCCAGAGTGACCATAGGCGGCAGAGACGTTCGCCTGCTAATACCCAATACCTATATGAACCTTAGCGGTAAATCCATTGGCCCATTCGCCAAGTTCTATCAAATTGACCCAGAGAATATTCTGGTGGTGCACGATGAGCTGGATCTAGCCCCAGGTATTGCACGATTTAAAAAAGGTGGCGGTCACGGCGGCAATAATGGCCTGCGTGACACCATTAGAGGTCTTGGCAACAACAAAGAGTTCGCCCGCCTGCGCATTGGCATAGGCCATCCCGGACATGCCAGTTTAGTGGCCGACTATGTGCTTAAAAAAGCATCGCCGGACGACCAGCAGTTGATTGCCAATAGTATCGACGACGCACTGCGTCATCTCCCCACCGCCATTGAAGGTCAGTGGGAAAAAGCCATGACGGCCCTACACAGTCTTTAATTCCTAGCACTGCTATTGCGGGCTAGAACACAGGAAATTTCAAATGGGTTTTAACTGCGGAATTGTTGGATTGCCCAATGTTGGCAAGTCCACCTTATTTAATGCACTGACCAACGCTGGTATTAGCGCGGAAAACTTTCCGTTCTGCACCATTGAGCCCAACACCGGCATAGTGCCCATTCCCGATCCAAGGCAAGACAAAATTTCTGCCATTGTTAGCCCCGAGCGCATTATTCCCACCACCATGGAATTTGTGGATATCGCAGGCCTAGTAGCCGGTGCCTCCAAAGGCGAAGGCCTGGGTAACAAATTTCTCACCAATATCCGCGAGACAGATGCCATTGCCCACGTAGTGCGCTGTTTTGACGACGAAAACGTTATTCATGTGGAAGGCAAAATCAGCCCTCCAGATGACATCGACGTGATCAATACCGAGCTAGCTCTCGCCGATCTCGACAGTGTTGAAAAAGCCATCTTCCGCGCCTCAAAAGCGGCCAAAGGCAAAGACGCCGATGCAATGGCTCTTAAAACTGTCGCAGAAAAAGTATTACCCCATTTAAATGAAGCAAAACCACTGCGCTCATTAGAGTTGACCGACGAAGAGATAGCATTGCTTAAACCGCTAAGTCTGCTGACCCTCAAGCCCACCATGTATATCGCCAATGTTGACGAAGAGGGTTTTGAAAACAACCCCTATTTAGATGCGGTGATCAAGATTGCCGAGAGCGAAGGCTCTGTTGTAGTGCCAATCTGTAACAAGATGGAAGCCGAGATATCTGAACTAGAAGACGACGAAAAAATAGAATTTCTCCAAGAGATGGGCATGGAAGAGCCCGGCCTAAACCGCGTAATTCGCGCCGGCTACAACCTGCTGGGCCTACAGACCTACTTCACCGCTGGCGTCAAAGAAGTACGCGCCTGGACTATCCCAGTAGGCGCCACCGCCCCCAACGCAGCGGGCAAGATTCACACAGATTTTGAGAAAGGCTTTATTCGTGCCGAAATTATTGGCTACGACGACTACATCGCTGGCAATGGCGAGCAGGGAGCAAAAGACGCTGGGAAATGGCGTCTGGAGGGCAAAGAATATATCGTAAAGGACGGCGACGTAATCCACTTCCGTTTTAATGTGTAAAGTATTGTGACTGCCGTTAGCGGACGCTGGCGGCTGGGCTTATTACTAGCCCTTTCCACGGCTATTATGTGGGGTGTGCTGCCCATCGCCCTAACGGGGGTCATGGTAACCCTAGATCCAATGACAACTACCTTCTTTCGCCTGTCTCTGGCAGCGGTAGTACTCACGCCCATTCTGCTGGTGCGCAAGCGACTACCAAACCTACCCAAATTGCGCTCTCCGCGGCTGTTTTTGCAATTGCTCGCAGCAGGGCTGTTATTGTCGGCCAACTATGGGTTGTATATTTCTGGTCTAGAACGCACCAGTCCAGAAGCCTCTCAGGTAATGATTCAGCTTGCCCCAATGCTACTGTTACTGGCCGGTATATTCTTATTCAAAGAGTCATTTTCTCCTGCTCAGTGGATCGGCTTTTTTGCCTTTGCCTCAGGGTTGGCTCTGTTTTTTAACCATCATCTCAGCGATATTTTTGTCTCGCTCAATGACTATGGTATTGGCCTACTGATGCTCTGCTTAGCCGCACTGTGCTGGACCGGCTATGCCGTACTACAAAAGATTCTACTGCAAGAATTTAGCTCAGAAGAAACCATGCTAGCTATTTACTGGCTTGGCACCCTAGTATTTTTACCCTTCTGTGACTTCTCTACAATAGGCCAACTCAGCGGCCTACAATGGGGGCTACTGGCCTTTTGCGGTCTTAATACGCTAATTGCCTACGGTGCCTTTGCTGAAGCTCTGGTCCACATAGAGGCGTCTAGAGTCAGCGCTACCATCGCACTAACACCGCTGCTTACAGTCAGCATCGTTCAGTTTGTGCCCATCGCCGGAATCACCGCCGAGCCATTACAGTTTTTATCCATTGTTGGCGCCATAATGGTGGTCTGCGGTTCAATGACCACAGCGATAGCTAAGAAGAGATAAAGAGCAGAAGTTGGGCAGATGGATTAGGCCCGTGCCTACGCCGCATTCACATAACACAAAACAACAACCTCTGACCGAAGCGTCTTCAACACTGCCGCCTGATAGTAGCACCGACACCTAGTTTGAAAAACAGAGAACTTCAGGGTAACCCGGTTTCACAATTCTAACTAGATGGCAGCCCAGACAGCGCCAAATAAGCCTCGGCCAGAGGCATGGGTGTATTATGCAAATGCACCATCAAAATTTGATGAACAAGCTAACAGTAATGTATAGCAGTCCCTAAAGATTGCAGTTAGTGGGATTTGAGTCACATTAAATAGGAGATTTTGTCGGGCTTCGGAACAGTTGCCCCCAGAACCACAGGTAACCCTGAAGTCCTTGACAAAAGCGCCGCATCTGGCGAAAATGCGCGCCCCTGTCTCGCAGGGTCTGCAATAAAAATAGCTACGTAGCTCAGCTGGTTAGAGCACAGCATTCATAATGCTGGGGTCGGCGGTTCAAGTCCGCCCGTAGCTACCATATAAATCCCTATTTATCAGATCACTAGTAAATCATCTCCTACCTTTAATTCCTGACTTGCTTTTTATGCCCATCGGGCAATCTATGGGCAACCAAGTCCCAGGCGGATTAAAAAGCTGACACGAAAATCTGACAGAACGGATTGACCATAGAGTTCGCCATTAAAATAACACCAATTCAAGGGAATACCGGGAAACTCCTGGCCCCCTTTTTGTTTCCGTATGAATGAACCCTACAAGTTCTCTTGGATAGTAAGATGCCTATAAAAGAACCATATTATCCCTATCGTTTTGTTGGTTATTTCCGGTGTATACTTCGAGAAAATAATTAAAAAATAAAAAGGGTATTAACCATGAGTTCAATGAAATTCGTTACTTTGCCGGCTTATTTATTGTCCGCTTTGCTACTGACAGCCTGCGGCAGTGACCCAGCAAAGTTTGCCGACGTGGATTCGCAGCGCCTACTTAATGCCGCCGCAACCCCTGAAGAATGGCTCACCTATGGCGGTACCTATGATGAACAACGTCACTCTGGTCTGAAACAAATCGACACATCCAACGTCAGTGAACTAGGTGTCGCTTGGACCTATGATCTAGCCACAGAGCGTGGTGTTGAATCTACTCCGATTGTAGTAGACGGTGTTATGTACGTAACCTCTGCCTGGTCGGTGGTTTATGCCCTTGACGCAAAAACCGGTAGTGAACTCTGGGTTTATGACCCTAACGTTGATCGAGCGGTGGGCGCTAAAGCTTGCTGTGATGTGGTCAACCGCGGTGTAGCGGTATGGAAGGGCAATGTTTATGTCGGTGTTATTGATGGACGACTTGAAGCTTTAAATGCTGCCACCGGCGAAAGAGTTTGGAGCACAGTTACCGTTGACCAGTCTAAGCCATACACCATAACCGGCGCGCCGCGTGTCGTTAAAGGTAACGTGCTGATTGGTAACGGTGGCGCAGAACTGGGTGTCAGAGGCTATGTATCTGCCTACTCTGCGGCAACAGGTGATCTGGTGTGGCGCTTTTATACCGTACCAAACCCCAATAAACAGCCTGATGGCGCGATCTCTGATAGCGCTCTTAAAGACATCGGCAACCTAACCTGGGGCGATGAAGGTGCCTGGACCACCGACGGCGGTGGCGGTACTGTTTGGGATTCAATTATCTATGATGATGTGAACGATAGTATTATTTTTGGTGTTGGAAACGGCTCACCCTGGAACCGTGATGTTCGAGATGCCGGTAAAGGGGATAATTTATTCTTATCCTCCATTGTCGCCGTCGATGCTGCAACGGGTGCCTATAAGTGGCACTTTCAAACCACTCCCGGTGACAACTGGGACTACACAGCCACCCAAACTATTATTTTGGCCGATCTGCCAATCGGTGTAGATGGCGCCACTCGGCGAGTTGCCATGCAAGCGCCTAAGAATGGTTTTTATTACCTCTTAGATGCTGCCACAGGCGAGTTCATTTCTGGTGAATCCTTTGTACCTCAAAACTGGGCGGAGGGCTTAGATGCCGATGGACGTCCGATAGAAAACCCACAGGCGCGTTATGGCGAAACTCCGTTTATGCAGAACCCGGGTCCTTTGGGCGCTCACAATTGGCAGCCAATGGCGTTCAACCCAGAACTAAACCTTGCCTACATACCTGCACAAGAAGTGCCTGATTTTTATGCGAGTGACCGCTTATTCGAAGCGCGCTCACAGAGCTGGAACACCGGCACAAATCTCGCGGCGGGTTTACCCATGGATCTCGATCTTGCTACAGCCATGGCCCTTAGAGCAACGCTCAAGGGACGCTTGATTGCCTGGGATCCAATCACTCAGAGCGCTCGCTGGAGTGTAGAGCACAGCAATGCTTGGAATGGTGGCGTTCTTTCCACCGCTGGCGGTCTGGTATTTCAGGGGCGTTTAGAGGGAGAGTTTGCTGCCTATAATGCGGCAACGGGTGAGAAGTTATGGCACCAAAATGTTAAATCTGGCGCGGCCTCAGGTCCCGGCACCTACCAAATTGATGGTGACCAGTACGTGACTATAACTACCGGTTGGGGCTCTGCCTATGCTCTGGCGGGCGGATCAGCTTATGATCAACCTGTGCCTCCTATTGTTGGCAAAGTGGTAACGTTTAAGTTGGGCGCAACGGGAACGATTCCAGATCCAAATTTAGTCATGGCTCCACGCACGCCTAAAGCAGAAAGATTTGGTGATGCAGCGATGATTCAACTCGGCTTTGAGCAATACCACTTTAACTGCCGTGTCTGTCACGGCCCTCTGGCGATAAGCTCTGGCGTATTACCTGACTTACGCTGGTCATCTATTTCAGCAAATGCCGAGGCATGGCAAGCCGTAGTGATTGACGGAGTTCTAGCAGATAACGGCATGGTATCTTTTTCCGACGCTCTCAGTCCAACCGACGCTGAGGCTGTGCGTGCCTATGTTATTAAGCAGGCCCATGATGGTGCCGCACTGGAGGCCGAGGTTGCAGCTCTAATGGCCGCTCAGGCTGCCGACGCAGCACAACCCTAGGAAGACAGGTAAACCATGACACTGTCATCGAGGGACTTCCCGACTGACCAGCGCACGTAAATCGATCCAGGGGACTGTTCAGGTGCCCTGGGTTGTCGTCGGTGCGGGCCTAAGCGGTCTGGCATGCTCTCGGCGTTTAGCGTAACCCCAACCCAATGATGAAATTTCACTTCTTGATACGCGCCCCTATTGCAGGGTATCTGTACTTTGTAGGTACATACTGCGGATGGATAGTTCGGATGGATAGTTCGGATGGATAGTTCGGATGGATAGTTCGGATGGATAGTTCGGATGGGTAGCTCAACTGGATAGCTCGGATAGACAGCTCGGATGAATAGCTCGGATAGATAACTCAGCTGATTAGATCACAGCATCCAATATTCCGGGTTTTAAATAACACGAAGTTGCGTTTGCCCTCAGCCTGAAGACTATTAGGCAAAAAGATTATCCAGCCCCATCACCAGCAACCCTAACCCCATCGACCAAATAGCACAGGCAAGAATATCCATCATCGTAAATTTAATAGGCTGGGTACCACTGACCCCAACTAGTGCTGGCACCAGACTCCGTACAGCTGTCATGAGTCGGCCCAGTACAATAGCGGCACCGCCATATTTGAGAATAAAGCTCTCGGCTTTTTGTAGCTTGCTGGCGCGTTTTTGGGCAAAGGCGGTGTGATGAAATCTAGGGCCAAACCAGCGGCCCAGATAAAAACCTAGATGGTCCGATACACAGGCTCCGGCAAAAGCCAACATCATTATTTGTGGTAAGCTGACGAGCTGTTCGGTGTAGAGAACGGTGGAGACTGATAACAGAATAACGCCGGAAACGAATAGACCCAGGCCCGGGCATGCTTCCAGAAAGGCCAATACAGGAACTACGGCCCAGGCATTCTGTTTGTGCGCCTGGAGCCAATTTAAAATGATGTCGTCTATGGCTGCCTCATTCGTAACGTAGCGCGTCAATAGGGTCTAGGTTGGCGGCTTTGGCGGCGGGAATAATGCCAAAGATTAAACCGATACCGGCACTAAAACCGAAGGACAAAACTACGGCCCACATGGGCACACTGGCAGCAGGTAAACCTGTAACGCCACTTATTAATGAACCCGCACCAAAACCCAGCAGCAAGCCAACTAGGCCCCCTAGCAGGCACAAAAACACGGCTTCGATTAGAAACTGCAGCAAAATATCAAAGCGTGTTGCGCCCAGTGCTTTTTGGATACCAATCTCTCGGGTGCGCTCGGTCACCGACACCAGCATAATGTTCATAATACCAATGCCGCCCACTAACAATGAGATACCCACAACCCCACCTAGCACTAAGGTGATGCTGCCGATAATCTGGTTAAAGGTATCAAGCATTTGGTCGGCGGTGGCGATCTTAAAATCGTCTGCCGTGTCTTTGCCGAGTTTATGATTGCGGCGCAGCAGGTTTTTGAGGTGCTGTTTGATTTGGTTAACCGCCTGCATATCATCGACTTGCAAGCTGATAGAAATATCCGGCTCTTCGGCACCCCCAAGCAATGCGCGGGTGGTGGTATAGGGCAGCAAAATAAAATCATCTTGGTCAAAGCCTAGTAGCTTGCCTCGTTTTTCGGCGATACCAATAATCTTGAACCACTCGCCAGAGACACTTAGATACTGACCAATGGGGTCACCCTTAATATCAATTTTATTGATAATTGAGGGGCCTAACACGGCCACGCGACGGCGGCTTTTGTCGTCACTCAGGTTAAAAAAGCGCCCGAGTTCTGGATAAACGGTATAGAGCTTTTGGTAGGTCGACGCGGTGCCGATAACCATGGTGTCTGTAGATTGCCCACGGTAGCTCACGACCGCATTGGGGCCCCAAACTCTTACCGTCGGCGTGACATTGCTAATGCCTTTGACGCGATGCTTTATCTCTTGAAAGTCATCGTAGCTAAGTTTGGCTCGGACGCCCTGTAGCCTTTCCTTGCGCGGTGTATATGAATCAATATTAATGACGTTGGTGCCCATGCCGTCAAATTCTTGGGAGATGCTGGCACTGAAGCCCTGTACTACCGAGACCACGGCAATTACCGAGGCTACACCAATAATGATGCCCAACGTGGTCAGAAAGCTACGGAAGCCGTGGGCATATATGGACTGCCCTGCTGAGCGTGTGCCCTCGAGAATTTTAAAGCCTAAACTAGACATTGGCATTGCCTCGTTTGGCTTTGGCAATAACAGCAGGACTATTCATGGTGTCAGAAATTAGCTTCCCGTCTCTTAGGGTAATCACCCGGCCACAGCGGTCGGCAATATCCGGTTCGTGGGTGACAATAATAAGGGTCTGGCCGTCGACATGGAGCTGATCAAACAACGCCATAATCTCGACAGTGGTGGCACTGTCTAGGTTGCCGGTAGGCTCATCGGCGAGCAATATCGCTGGTTTGGTCACCAGAGCTCTGGCTATGGCAACCCGCTGGCGCTGGCCGCCAGACAGCTGATTAGGCACATGATCCATGCGGTCTTTAAGGCCCACCATGGTCAGGGCTTCTTCGGCTCTCTGCTTGCGCTCGGCGATTGGGATACCGCGATATATCAGCGGTTGCATCACATTTTGCAGGGCCGAAGCCCGAGGCAAAAGATTAAAGTTTTGAAAAATAAAGCCAATTTCTCGATTGCGAATGCCCGCTAGACTGTTCTCGTCTAGGGTAGCTACATTGTTGCCCTTTAAGCGGTACTCACCGTCCGTTGGGTAATCCAAACAGCCTAGCAAATTCATGAGGGTGGACTTGCCCGAACCCGACGAACCTACAATGGCAATGTAGTCATTGAGCTGTATATCTAGGTCAATGCCATTTAAGGCATAGAACCCTTCGCCACCCATCATGTAATGCTTGGAGATGGCTCGCAGTTCAATAATAGTTTCGGCAGTGTTCACTGGTCTTTGGTCTCGATCTCTTCAACAGAGTCGCCCACCTCTAGCTTGCGCAATGTTCTTGCCGGGCCGGTAATGACTTGGTCACCAACTGTTAAGCCTGCTTTAATTTCTTGCAGCTGGTCATTTGAAATACCCAGCTCAACATCGCGCTTAATCACTTCACCTTCAGCCATTACAAAAACATGGCTCTTGGTGCCAGACGAATCAGAAACGCTCACTGATACGGATCCAGGCTCTTGGTCCGTTTCCACATCCGAGTCATCGCTATCAACCTCTTCGAAGATAATAGCTTCGATAGGCACGGCAATGGTGCCGCCTTTTACATTAGTAAATATTTCCGCACGACAGCTCATGCCCGGGCGAATATTAATATCCCCCGCACCATTGAGTAATATTTTGACGGTAAAACTTAGGCCCTGACGTCGATCGGTGCGCTTGGCGGAAGTGGCAATGCTCTGCACACCCCCCACCAAAGCATTGTCAGGGAAGGCGACGGCAAAAATATCGGCCTTTTGCCCCACTCTAACATTGGCAATATCGGCTTCGTCGACTTCAACTTCTACCAGTATTGAGCTGGGGTCTGCCACTGTGATCAAGTTAGAGCCAGCAATGTTTGTAGTGCCGCTTATAGCGGTTTCGCCTACTTTGATATCAACAGAGGTTGCCACGCCATTAATGGGCGATCGAAATACGGTTTTGTCGAGGCGCTCTTGGGCCTTATCTAATGTCGCCTGAGCCTGCAATAAAGCCTCTTCGCGAGAGCGTAAATCTATCTTGGCCAAAGCATGCTGATTTTCCACAAGCTCAAAGGCGTCTTGGCCAATCATCTTGCGCTCATATAAGTTGAGGTTACGCTGCCACTGAGAGGAAATATTTTCAAGCTGCTTCTGTTGACGCTCAATAGCAATGGTTTGGATGCGCACGTAGGCGCTCTGCTGTTCAACATCGGCATTAAAGGTGCGCGGCTCAAGGCGCATTAACACCTGCCCCTGGCTCACATCGTCGCCCTCTTCTATCAATACTTCGCTCACCTGCCCAATTACTTCTGAACGCAGCTGTACCTGCTTGGCATAAATTAAGGTACCAGAGGCAAGAATCGAACTTTTGATTTCTTGTATCTCAGCAGTAGCGATATGTACTTTGTTAGCTTCACTGGAACCGCCACTTTTAAAAACCACCAATGACACTAGAGCGATACTAACTGCTGCGATAATAAGTTTTTTCTTGAGCATTATTAGGGTCTCTTAGGCTGTAAAAACAATAATTAGGGCCCAGATTCCAAAGAGCACTGCAAAAGGAGCAGCCGCAATAGTCGCGGCCTTTTGGGTCTCAATGCCCAGCCAAGATTTCAGGCCAATAGCGATCAGCGTGATGCTCCAAAACATAAACACATCAACGGTATTGAGGAAGTTAAACCAGGGGTTTACAGCGTCAACACTAAACAGAAGGCTATTAAGAGTAGTAACCGAGAGATCTTCCATCGCCAACATGCCATCCGCCGACAATGTGACTAACAACATAGACAGCATGATGGTCACAACATGGGGCATGCTCGTCCACCAGCTAAAGGCAAACCAGTTGCCATAGCTGTATTCGTCTTTGCCACTAAACTTGGTGGTGATATTTAAGTACAGGGCCAAAATAGCGTTCATAAAAACCAGACTCAGCGCCCCGCCAATGGTCGTCGACCAGAGTAGCGATGTTTTACTCAGAAAGTCGCCGGCAGCCTGCAACTCATCTTCGTTCATGGTTTGCTGAGTAGCCATTTGATCGAGCATGGTTTCTTTTAGCCAAGGGAAATCGACGTTGGCAAAATAATACATAAATAGAGCAACAATACTGGTTGTCACTAAGGCAAAAGGCACCAACCACCAGCGTTTTTTTGATTTAACGATATCGAAAGTAACACCAGGAGAAGTGAGTATTTCGATACTGGCTCGTAAAGCATTAGTAGACATGTGTCGGCTCCTTTTAGTTAGAGTTATTGGCCGCAAGTATTATTGCTTTCATTCTACACGTTGCAGGTTTGGGTGCAGTAATAATAAAGCCCTCTAGGGCAGCCTCAAAGATCCCCATTAGAGGACGGTTTACTGAGCTCTTGCTGCTAGTTCTAATTTCTGCATTGGTGTTGGCAATATTACTGTCAGTCTAGCCAGGTAACAGATTGCATCTTGCCTAATAATTAAGACGCTATATGGGGCTCATTTAGATTCAAAAAATAACGATTAGTTTATTGCATGGCGGTTTATGAAACATAAGCCATTAGCAAGAGGCATATGCGGTAATCTAAAGCGCAACCATACAAACCTAAAGCCGTTAAAAACCTTTATTAGGTGACTGTACTATTTTTAAGTCACTGTACTATGCTCATCATCAAAAATGTCCTCAATGGCCATCTCGAATAGCCGCGCAGCTTTGAAGGCTAAGGGCAAGCTAGGGTCAAATTTACCCGTTTCGATTGCATTAACAGTTTGCCTGCTGACATCTAGCTCATTGGCTAGGTCAGCCTGAGACCAATCTTGTTCGGCACGCAAAACTTTTAGACGATTCTTCACGAGTATCTCCGGCGCCCAACAAACAGGGCAATTGCGTAGCTGATAGCCATCACAAAAAGGATATTAGACGGGTTTGGGCTGTGATCAATAATTTTAATGGTTTCCATCACCCCATAGACAGCCCCGAATACCATACTGGCCCCAAGGGACACCGCCATAGCATTTAACTGTATGGTTCTCTGTAGTTCGTCCATATCCGCTAAGTGGCTCTTATTGGCTAGGATCATTTTGTATCCGCAGCCTATATTTATGGCTGTTATGGCCAACGTTATGATCGTGGCATAGTCCCACAGAAATCTCGGACCAAACGTTAGTAGAGCTAAGCTCACAACCCAAGCAAATGTCCATAATGCAACTTTTTTGCTCGAACGAGCCATGCGTCCGTCGAGTTTCTCAGGTTTTTTAGTCGCTGTATTCATATAATATCGCCTCTGCTTATGTAAAGTTTACTTGACTGTGTAAAGCTTACTTTACAGGTTTTGTTTTGTCAAGCGTGCTTTACATGACATCTGGACTAGCTTTATATCCTAGGGCTGGGCTGGGCTGGGCTGATCTAGACCATACTTGCCATGGCCATAAACTCAGCCACTACCGGGTCATCCAACTTCTTCTTAAAGCAACAGAGCCCCAGATCAAAGGCTGGGATACTGGTGTCGGGTAACAACCCTACCCGATCTTTTACTGGGCTATTTTCCACTACCACAATAGGTGAGAGGCCAATACCGAAACCCAGAGCCACCATACTCACCAGCGCCTCCTGCCCTGACACCTGGGCATAGACATTGGGGCGAGCTGAGGTCTTTTGTCTAAACCATTGTTCAAAACGTTTTCGCGCCACACCGTGCTCAGGCAAGATAATAGGCATACTGCCCCAATCAATGTCATCTACTTGCAGAGCCTTTTTAACCGCGCAATTAATGGTTGGTATGGTAATCGCCAAAGGCACAGAGGCGATGGTCTGGAAATGAATACTCGATGCCAGGTCATCGGGCCTCGCGGCAATGGCTAGATCGACACTCTGATTTTTGATCTGGTCAATACCGTCGGCGGCATCACCAGTATCTAGATTGATATCGATATTAGGGTGGGCCTGACGAAATCTCTCGAGCAGTGGCGGCAGATACGAGTAAGAGGCGGTCACCGAGCAATATATATTCAGAGAACCCGAAAGCTGCTGCTGCGACTCATCAAGAGACTGCTTTAATGCCGCAAACTGCTCGATTTGTTGGTCCGCATAGGCCAGCAGCTTTTTGCCCTCTGCTGTTAAGAGTACCGAGCGGTTATCTCTAATCAGCAGCTGAGCTCCCAGCTGCGCTTCGATACGTTGAATTGAACGGCTTAGGGTCGAAGGGCTAACATGATAAGCAGCCGCGGTTTTACCAAAGTGCAGACTGTTAGCTAGGTGCGCAAATAATGTTAATGATCGAATATCCATGGCTGCAGCTTACCGGCCTGACCCTTGCATTGCAAATAACGCAACATAGCATTGAATATATATCGTTATAAGCAACACTGATAAGTGGTTACAATGCCTGTCAAATTCTAACCCTCAAACCAAATACAACAATCCACCCCTATGCGGTGGCCGGAGACCAACAATGGCTAATTACTTTAATACCCTAAGCTTGCGCGATAAATTGAGCCAGCTTGGCAAATGTCGCTTTATGGATCGCGAAGAATTTACCGATGGCTGCAATCTGATCAAAGATTGGAATATCGTGATTATTGGCTGTGGTGCTCAGGGCCTTAACCAGGGTCTGAACATGCGCGACTCTGGTCTCAATATTTCCTATGCCCTGCGCGAGCAGGCCATTGCCGAGAAACGTCAGTCGTTTCTTTGGGCATCTGAGAACGGCTTTACTGTGGGCACTGCTGAAGAGTTAGTTCCTGCTGCTGATCTAGTACTTAACCTAACTCCAGACAAACAGCACACAGCTGCCGTAACTGCGGTTATGCCGTTAATGAAGCAAGACGCAACTCTGGCCTACTCTCACGGTTTTAATATTGTTGAAGAAGGCATGCAGATTCGCCCGGACATTACTGTCGTTATGGTTGCTCCCAAGTGCCCAGGCACCGAAGTACGCGAAGAGTACAAGCGTGGCTTTGGCGTTCCTACCCTGATTGCTGTGCACCCAGAGAACGATCCCAATGGTAATGGCCTAGCAATTGCTAAAGCCTATGCCTCTGCTACTGGCGGCGACAGAGCCGGTGTATTGGAGTCTTCTTTTATTGCTGAAGTTAAATCGGACCTCATGGGCGAGCAGACTATTCTTTGCGGCATGTTGCAAACTGGCGCGGTACTGGGCCATCAGCAGCTATTAAACCTGGGCGTTGACGCGGCCTATGCACGCAAGCTTATCCAGTACGGCTGGGAAGTGGTTACAGAAGGCCTTAAGCATGGCGGTATCACCAACATGATGGATCGCCTGAGCAACCCGGCTAAGATCAAAGCCTTTGATATGTCGGAAGAACTTAAAGTCACTTTGCGCCCTCTGTTCGAAAAACATATGGACGACATTATTGAAGGTGAGTTCTCGCGCACCATGATGGTCGACTGGGGCAATGACGATGCCAACTTGCTGAAGTGGCGTGCACAGACTGCCGACTCTTCGTTTGAGCAGGCAGCAGATTGCGATACAGAAATCACTGAGCAGGAGTTTTATGACAAGGGCATCTATTTGGTGGCCATGATTAAGGCCGGTGTTGAGCTCGCATTTGAGACCATGGTCGCCTCAGGTATTATCGAAGAGTCTGCCTACTACGAGTCACTTCATGAGACGCCATTAATCGCCAACTGTATTGCGCGCAACAAGCTCTATGAAATGAATGTGGTTATTTCTGACACCGCTGAATACGGTAACTACCTATTTACCCATGCGGCAGTGCCTTTACTGCAGAGCCATGCTAATTCTCTGACCCTGGAAGATCTGGGTGGCGGCTTAACAGACAGTTCTAACGCTGTAGATAATATTCGACTGATTGAAGTGAATGATGCAATTCGCGACCATGATGTAGAGCTGATTGGCCACGAGTTGCGCGGCTATATGACAGATATGAAGCGTATTATCGAAACCGAAAACGCTTAAAACGTAAGTTGAAAGCCACCGATTTAAGCTCATCAGAGCTTAAATCGGTGTACTCCTAATACCGAAATCCAGACTTCTTAATACTCAACCTTTAACGACGATCCCTATCCGAGATTAACGCCTTAACCATGGCGATGGTCATTAGCGCCATCACTAGAGAAAACGGCAGCGCACCCACAATCATTGCCGAGCGCAGTGCACCCATACCTCCTGCAGCCAGCAGCACCGCTACCAACAATGCGAAGATCACACCCCAAATAATCACATGCCGAGCACCCTTCTGACTCTGATCTCCACCGGAGGCCAGCGTATTGATAATCAAAATACCAGAGTCCGCAGAGGTCACCAAAAAGGTCAGCAACAGAGTCACTACAACAACCGAAAGAGCCACAGCCATGTCGGGGGACAGCATAAGGTTAATTGTTTCAAAGAGCTGGGCAGAGATATCTGCATTAACGATCGCTCCCTGGGCCACCCCACTAAGCTCCAGATCAATGGCTGTTGCGCCAACAAAGGTAAACCAAGTTAGGCAGATCAGCGAGGGAATGACCATGGCGCCCAGCACATATTCCCGCACCGTTCGCCCGCGAGATACCCGAGCTAAAAACAACCCAACAAAGGGCGCAAAAGCGATCCACCAGGCCCAATAAAAGATATTCCAAGCACCCTGCCAATTTTGCAGCGCAGCACCCATCTCGGTGTCTGGATTGTCCCATACGGTGACAGACATGGTAGGCAGCGCAATCAGGTAATCCCAGATAGCAAAGCCAAAGGACTTAATCGCAAATGCAGTAGCGCCGAACATCACAAAAAACAGCACCAGAAAAATCGACAGCCCCATATTAATATTGGACAGCCATTTAATACCGCGTTGCAACCCAGAGAGTGCCGACAGACAGGACGCACCCACAATAACAACCAAGCCAAAAATTTGCGCAGCTAGAGTCGGCTTGCCCGCAGCATCGACAATCCACTCGATACCGCTAATATTAAATAGACCAGAGGCAAACTGAGACACGCCATAGCCAATGGTTACTCCTAAGCCAATCAAGGTCGCCAAAATAGCGGCCACGTCAACTAGATGCCCAAGAGCACCAGACATAGAGCTGCCAAACAATGGCTGCAAGCCTGATCTTATGGTGAGTGGTAAACCACGGGCATAGCAGAGGTAACCCAGAGAAATACCCACCACGCCATAACAGGCCCAGGGGGTTATGCCGTAATGCAGCAGGGCCCACTTGTAGGCGTTGCGCACATTGTCTGCGTCTAATCCTGTGGTAAAGCCCTGAATAGTGTCTGGGTTGCTAGCAAAGTGAAATATGGGTTCGGCTGTCGAGTAGGTCAACATGCCCACGCCTATACCGGCACCAAACATCATCGAAAGCCAAGTAAACATTGAGAACTCTGGAGCTTCGCCCTTCACCCCCAGCACTACTTTGCCGGTACGAGGCCAAATCGCCAAAGCGACACAGGTGATACTAAAAAATGCGGTGACATACATGTACCAGGCACCGAAAACAGAGATTGACCAATTTTGCATGGCCAGCAGCTGAGCGCCGGCACGTTCGGGAGACATTCCCACCCAGATAATCAAAGCGATAATAAGCACTTTGGGCAAGGCGGCAACCATAAGATTAAAGCCCTGATAAAAACCGGACTCTTCTACGTTGATAGACACTGACTGACTAGAACTAGACTCACCCAAAACTGGAACTCCCTATTTTATTATTGTTATTGGCGATAGATGGCTTTTGTAGCCCAACCTGTTAATCACCATAAGGCAATAGACAGTACAGAGTTGTCGGCACTTCATCAACACCAGCAACGATTCGGCGTTATGTGAATAGGGTTTATTTATGCAGCAAGGGAAATTATGGAAGGCAAAATGAGTGCAATGACTCTTATAAAGAATGGTCTAGCTGATGGCATAGATAATGGCGCGCATGATAAAAATCATACTGGCAGACCTAGCGTGATCACTAGGTCTGCCATGCAGATATGACGACTTGATTAGCTTTGGTCTGCACCCCTGAGCGCATACCAGCCAATGTAGATATAGCAAAGCATTGGCACGATGAAGCTCAGCTGAATACCGATGCTATCGGCCGCTGCACCCTGAATCAAAGGGATCAGTGCACCACCCACAATAGCCTGACAAACCAAACCAGAACCTTTACTAGTCAACGAGCCTAGACCTTTAACCGCCAAGGTAAAGATAGTCGGGAACATAATAGAGTTAAAGAAGCCAACCGCCAGAATAGACCACATGGCAACATCGCCCGTGCTATTAATACTAACAATAATCATAGCGACGGCAATCACCGAGTTAACGGCCAGATACTTGGTGGCGGCGATGTAGTTCATCAACCAGGCACCTACTAAACGGCCGATCATGGCGGCGCCCCAGTAGTAAGCCACCATTTCGCCAGCGTCTGCAGTACTTAAGCCAGCAATTGAGCTCTCAGAAAAATAATTGACCAAGAAGCTACCAATAGACACTTCACCGCCAACATATAAGAAGATCGCTAAGGCACCCAAGACCAGAGGCCGATGATTCCAAACACTCTCTCCTGAGGTTTCCTCGGTTGCCTCAACATGGGCTAAAACCGGCAGCTTAATACGTCGAAACAGCAATGCCACTGCAACCAGCAAGCCAGCGATCATAAGGTAAGGACCCTGAACCGCTGAGGCGTCGGCCGTTGCCACACCCAAAATCAGTGTTGCACCTACAATTGGGCCCACTGTAGTACCAAGAGAGTTAGCGGCCTGCGCTAAATTAAGACGGCTCGCTGCGGTGCTCTCGGCTCCTAGTGCCGCCACATAAGGATTAGCAGCAACCTGCAAAATAGTAATACCACTGGCTAGCACAAAAAATGAGAATAGAAATAGTGCGTAGACATTGAGGCTCGCAGAGGGGTAGAACATCACACAGCCTATTGCTGTGGTGAGTAGACCTAAAACAATACCCTGCTGATAACCGACCTTATCAATCAACTTGCCTGCAAAGGGCGAGACAATAAAGTAGGCACCAAAAAAGCAAGACTGCACCAGCATCGCCTGGGTGTAATTGAGGTCAAAAGACTCTTTTAAGAAGGGAATTAAAATGTCATTAAGAACAGTAATAAAACCCCAGAAGAAAAACAGACAGGTCATTGCGATAAAGGCAAAGGTCTGTGTTCCTGGCTCTTGGCCACCCGCCGCTGTTGCTGCTGAATTTCCCGATGTTGAACCGGCCATGCGAACCCCCTATTAATATGATTTGTTATTGTGTTTTAACAGTTAAGGGTAGCAGGCCCTTTAACTAACGATCGCTAGCCGGTGGCACTTTGGTCGCAAGATAGGGGTGTTTTATCGCCTTTCAGAAAAGATCGGCCTATTTATGCTCCGCCAACATCACACTCATGACTTTCTTTAGACCATTGTGACGGGCGCGCATCTCGTCTAGGTTTTCTGGGTCACTGATCCAGTGGTAAACAATACCAATCACAGAGGCGCAGTATTGGTCTGCAATAAGCTCGGGAGCTACTATTGAGGGAAAAGCCAAAGCTGACTCAGACTTCGCGGCAATACCCTGTTCGATCCAGCGAATCACATCGGCCCGCCGGCGCTCGTGAATACCCAAAATAACAGGCTTAAGCGGGGATTCAGGTGTCAGAGACTCAAACCAAAGGCGGTAAAAAGCTTCTACATGCTTTGGCGCTTCCTCGCAGAAGGCAATGTGGGCATCCAGTGCTGCAGCCATGGCCTCGTAACCATTTTTGCCCTGGGTTACTCCAGTGAGTTCACCCAGCCATTCATCGCCCACCGAGCGCAACACAAAGTCAAAAAGACCTGTTTTATTGCCAAACCGATAACCCGCCAAACCTCGAGAATAGCCCGCTTTTTCACCCACATCTTTAAGGGTGGCCTGCTCGACACCGCGCTCAACGATAAGCGCGATGGCAGCTTCCAACATCTTGGCATCGGAGATTTCTTTACGCTCAATTTGAGTGAGCCGAAGGGCTTTAGCCATTTTTATTGTCCTAGACTTAATGTCCTAATATTCTAATGCCTTAATGCACGAATGCCCTGATGTTCTTATGTTTCGGGGCACTAATGAACAGCTGCGTAAAACATCAAGCATGATTACATACTGCGGCGATATTGGCCGCCCACGTCGAACAGCGCGTTAGTAATCTGCCCTAAAGAACAACAACGTACCGCTTCCATCAGCACCTCAAACCCATTGCCACCTTGGCTCACAGTATCTTGTAGGCGCTTAAGTACCTCAGCTGATTCGGCGCTGTGCTCATCTTGAAACGCTCGCAAACGCTTGATCTGGCTTTGCTTCTCCTCATCGGTCGACCGAGCCAGCTCAATTTCCATGGGCTCTTCTTCAGTCTCGCTGAGGAAGGTATTTACGCCAACAATGGGGAACGACCCGTCGTGCTTCTTGTGCTCGTAATACAGTGACTCTTCTTGAATCTTGCCCCGCTGGTAGCCAGTTTCCATGGCACCCAGCACGCCGCCACGATCGGAGATTTTTTCAAACTCCTGTAGAACAGCCTCTTCAACAAGGTCGGTTAGCTCGTCAATAATAAACGCACCCTGACTTGGGTTTTCATTTTTCGCCAGACCCCATTCCTGATTAATAATCAGCTGAATAGCCAATGCTCTGCGCACCGATTCTTCAGTGGGGGTGGTAATGGCCTCGTCGTAGGCATTGGTATGCAAGCTATTACAGTTATCATAAATAGCGATTAAGGCTTGCAAGGTAGTGCGAATGTCATTGAAGTTCATTTCCTGGGCGTGGAGTGAACGGCCTGAGGTTTGAATATGGTATTTCAGTTTTTGGCTCCGAGGATTGGCGCCATACAGATCGCGCATCGAAGTCGCCCAGATGCGCCGAGCTACTCGACCCATCACGGTGTACTCAGGGTCCATGCCATTAGAGAAGAAGAATGACAGGTTAGGAGCAAAGTCATCAATTTTCATACCGCGAGCCAAATAGGCTTCTACAAAGGTAAAGCCATTGGATAGGGTAAAGGCAAGCTGGGAGATCGGGTTAGCACCGGCTTCGGCAATATGATAGCCCGAGATCGACACTGAGTAGAAGTTACGGATCTGCTCGTCGATAAAGTACTGCTGCATATCACCCATCATGCGCAAACTGAATTCGGTCGAGAAGATACAGGTATTCTGACCCTGATCTTCTTTGAGAATATCCGCCTGAACGGTGCCGCGCACAAGCTTCAAGGTGTTACTACGCAATGTCTGGTACTCATCATCCTTGGGCTGGCGACTGTGTTCGGCAACAAACTGATCTACCTGCTGATCGATGGCAGTATTTAAAAACATGGCCAAAATCGTTGGTGCCGGACCATTAATAGTCATGGATACCGAAGTGGTTGGATTGCACAAATCAAAGCCATCATAGAGAGCTTTCATGTCATCTAAGGTACAGATAGACACGCCGGCATTACCCACTTTGCCGTAAATATCTGGGCGCTCATGGGGATCAAATCCATAGAGAGTCACCGAATCAAAAGCGGTAGAAAGCCGCTTGGCCTCAGAATGCTCCGACAGTGCCTTAAAACGACGGTTAGTTTTGAAGGCATCGCCCTCACCGGCAAACATACGAGCCGGGTCTTCGCCCTCTCGCTTAAAGGGGAACACGCCAGCAGTGTAAGGAAACTCACCGGGGAGATTTTCGCGCATCAACCATTTGAGTAGCTCGCCATGATCTTCAAAGCGCGGCAGAGATACCCGAGAAATTTTATTACCAGCAAGAGAGATAGTATTGAGCTTGGTGACAATCTGTTTGCCATTGGGCAAAACGTCCACTTTCTCGTCACCGGTGTAGGCTTCAACCACTGCGGGCCAGTTTTCTAACAGCCTACTAGCTTTGCTATCCATGGCCTGTTTGCGCTCGGCAATCAAACTATCGATCGTCTCTGGGGCTTCGCTGCCATTTTCTAGTAGCATTGTCTTGGTGGCGGACAGCTGTTGCTGCTGGCGAGCCAAATTGGCCTGCACTGCAACCTGTGAATGGTAGTTGCGCACCCCTGCAGCAATCTCAGCCAGATAGCGCTGACGCTCTGCCGGCACCACCACGGTTTTTTCCGAAGGAGTACGACGATCCACTTTTGCCAAATGCTGTTCAAAGCTACGCAGACCATGAGTCTGAAGTAACTTAACTAATTCTTGGTAGGCAGCGGTAACACCATCGTCATTAAACCTTGAGGCAATGGTACCAAATACAGGCATCTCTTCCGGTGCCTGAGTCCAGGCCTCGCGGTTGCGCTGTACCTGTTTGCACACGTCGCGGTAAGCATCATCGCTGCCCTTGCGATCAAATTTATTAATAATTGCCAGCTCGGCATAATCGAGCATATCGATTTTTTCTAGCTGACTCTGGGCGCCAAACTCTGGGGTCATCACATAGATCGGGATATCCACATAGGGCACGATGCCAGCATCACCCTGGCCAATACCTGGAGTCTCAACCACGACGAGATCGAAGCCACCCAGACGCAATGCACAGACAATATCTTTAAGGGCGGCAGGCACTTCTCCGGTAGCACCGCGAGTACCAATAGAGCGCATGTAAATCGAGGGGTGGTAGATAGCGTTCATACGAATACGGTCACCCAATAAGGCACCGCCAGTTTTACGTCTGGTTGGGTCAATGGCCAACACAGCAATCTTAAGCTCGTCTGCGCTATCTTGACGGAAGCGACGAATAAGCTCATCGGTTAGTGAGGACTTACCTGCGCCACCGGTACCGGTGATACCAAGGACTGGGACTGTGCCGCTCAAAAACTGTGCCTGCTCACGTAGAGAATCCAGCTGCTCTTCACTGAGCTCGTCTCTCTCAATTGCGGTAATTAACCGAGACAGGTTATTGCGCCCTGACTCACCAGCCAGCTCACTAGAAACCACGCTAACATCGCTGTAGGTTCCCAAAGAGCAGCGCTCAATCATGTCATCGATCATGCCCACAAGGCCCAGATTCTGGCCGTCATAGGGAGAATAAATACGCTCGACGCCATAGGCCTCGAGCTCTTTGATTTCTGCCGGGACAATTACGCCACCGCCGCCACCAAATATCTTAATATGCTCAGCGCCTGCTTCTTTGAGCAAATCCACAGCGTATTTAAAGTACTCCACATGGCCGCCTTGATAGGAACTGATTGCTATGCCCTGAGCATCTTCCTGTAAAGCTGTCTGCACAACTTCGGCAACGGACCTGTTGTGAGCCAAATGGATAACCTCGACACCAGCACCCTGCAAAATACGGCGCATAATATTAATCGCCGCATCATGGCCGTCAAATAGGCTGGCAGCGGTCACAAAACGCAGTGGTATACCCTTTTTTTGCGTGCTGTCGCTCGGCGACGTACTGGGAGAAACCGGGGTCGTGGAAGCTGAAGAGGTGGTCATCTGATAGTTCCTTTTAATTCGCGATAAAGAAAATTGGCCGAAGAGTACATTGGCAATGGCGGGATTTTAGATCACTTGCTTGTTCCATGCAAGTAAGTTTCTCGCTGTCTAGGGAGTCCTTGAGAAAGAGGCAAGCCTCTTAAAGGTAACGATAAGTCGAAGGGAGACTTAGGTAGAGCCAGGGATGACTAAGGGGACTAAGGGGCACTGAGGCGCGCTGAGCAACGCTTGCGGCTTTGACCGAAATCAGACCGGAATGAGAGCGAAATCAGACCGGCATCAAATCGATCTAGGAACTGGTGCTCTTATCGCCATAGCCATAGTAGTCCGCAATCGCCAAACCAGCGGCAACGCTGGTAAACGGGTCGTGTTCAACAACCTTAAACGGAAACTGGTTTTCGAGAATATCTTTCACCGCGGGAATTAATGAGGAGCCACCGGTGCGTAACACCAGGTCAATGTCTCCAGGCCGCACCCCAGCTTTATCGAGAACCAAGGTAATAGCCTGTTCTAGCTCAAACAGTAGGTCAGAAATCATTAACTCAAACTCCCAGCGCTCTAGCCTGACTTCTATATCGATCTCGGGAATATCCAACACAGCGGAATCAGCCAATGAAAGTTCTGCCTTAAACGCCCTGATCGCCTCAAACACCTGATAGCTATAGTTCTGCTGAATAAGGTCATAGAGGCGTTTAAATTTATCGGCGGCTTCATCGGGCTGCGCCATACGCTGCATTGCCGGCGCAGTGTATTTATTTTGATTGAGCATGTAGCTAATGGGCCAGTTGATGAGCAGCTCTTCGTACTCACCAAAGGGAAATAATGTATCTACCTCAGAGCCGTCGACCACACGACGCCAACGCTCTCCGCGCCCCAGCAATGGAAACACCAGCTGTCTAAAGATAACCTGGTCGATCTTATCGCCCCCTAGGGCAATACCATGGGTTGCCTCTACGGCAAAGCTTGAACCCTTGCGACGCAGCACGCTGAAATCTAAGGTGCCACCACCAAAATCGACGGTCAGCACTAACTCATCGTTGCTCTGTGGGTGATTATGCAGGTAGCTGATGGTCGCGGCCGTGGGCTCTGGGCAAAAAGTTTGCTCGGTAACACCAGCATGGCCATAGGACTCCGCCAAACGCTCCAAAGCAATGTTGTTGCGCCCAGTACCACTGCCTTCGAAATTCACCGGGTGGCCAATACAAGCATGCCCGGCAGACCTTTGAATCGTCCCTTCAATAGCCTTGCGAATACCCACCAGAATCGGGGTCACCAGAGCCACTAACCGAAATGACCGATCAAAAATGGCAATACGATCGTTTAGGGTATTGCCTAGCAGCCTTTTAGTACCGCGAAACAGTCGCCCCGGTAAGCTCCCATCAGTAAACGCCTGCCCGTAGACCTTGCCCGTATCTGATTCCCCTGGGCCACCCATGGCACTTTCGCCTCCGCCAGCACCTGTGCGTTCTTCGCCAAGTAGCTGGGCACTGAGCTCAACTTTTCGCCCCCTGTTGCCACTAATATATTCATTGATCGCTGTCTGGCCAATTGCTGAAACGAACTGCTTATCGATATAGTTAGCGGACGGCATAATACTGGCGGGCGCGGCCAATTTGACCAGCGTTAAACGCTCGCCATCAAAAACGGCGGCTGCACTATTACTGGTCCCAAAGTCGATACCAATACCCAACTTGGCATCTTTTTGTTGCGAATTATCCTGCATGAAATGGTCACTAGAAGGCTTTTGAAGAATAGAGCTATTCTAGCCTACTCTCGCTTGAGCCGAGGCTCTTTTTGTTGTCTTTTTAGAGGCCAAGCCTGGGACTAAACAGCTGTTAATTTAATCTCCCGGCCCTGCTGCCGAGGCCTCACATTCGCGCTGTACTTACAGGTCACTTAACGGCGATAAAAAACACCCACAGTGTTGGCCGTTTTTATTCAAAAGACAGTACAATACCCGCGCCAAAACCACTGGCAGCCAGAGCACAAATAATAAAAACAAAGTATTCACAGTAATAGCGGAGCAGCAAGATGCCAGTAATCAACTACATCGAATTCAACGGGTCAGAACACAGCGTTCAGGTGCCAACAGGCGTCAGCCTCATGCAGGGTGCAATGGATAATATGATTCAGGGTATTGTTGCCGAATGCGGCGGTTGCTGCGTGTGCTGCACCTGTCACTGCATGATCGACCCAGCTTGGGCAGCAACAGCCGGCACCGCAGCCGACGACGAAAGTGAATTATTAGAAATGCTCGACACCAGAGAAGAGACCAGCCGCTTAAGCTGTCAGGTTAAAGTCACCGACGCAATGGACGGCATGGTAGTGCGACTTCCAGAGTCCCAGTACTAGAGAGGCCCTCAAGAAAAAGAGCCTTGAGCTTCCCTTAATAAGGAGCCCTCAGCTTCCTGAACAAAGAGCCTCACTTAATAAGGAGCCCTCAGCGTCTCTAATAAAGAGAGCCCTCAGCTTCCCTAATAAAGAGAGCCCTCAGCGTCCTGAATAAAGAGCCCTCAGCGTCTCTATTAAAGAGCCTCGCCTAATTAAGCAAAGCCTCAAAGCGGCTCTCAGCGTGGTTTTTAACCACCTGATCTGCCGCAAAAACCTGACCACTCATAGCAATGTATACACCAGCGGGCTTGCTTTGCAGCCCACCCACAGCACAGCCAAGATTAAAGACGGCATCAGTGCAAGAAAACGCTGCGGGCTGCAGCGCTCCGGTCAAAAAAATACATTTATCGTCAATATCCGCCAACCATTTAGACGTTTCAACCATGCCATCTGTGCCATGGGTGATCAAAATCTTATCAGCCTTAGAGGCCTTAACGGCCTGCTGGATCTGCCTGCGATGATCGTCGGTCATATCCAAACTATCGAGCTTCAATAATGGCTGGACACTATAGTCAAAACCCACGCCCATACGTTCTAACAAATCACCCACTACAGGCTCGCCAATTTGAAACTCACTCAAAGCATCAAAGTAAATTTTATCGATAGTGCCGCCCGTAGTAATGATGTGCAGTTTCATTGTCATTGCTGCATACCCGCAAAGGCATCCCGAGTTAGGTTTTCCAATGAACCATCAGCATGGACAATAATATTATCTTCGATACGTATGCCACCATAGGGCACAAACTCATCCACTCTTGACCAGTTGATCGACCCTGCGTATTCACCCGCTTTCAGCTTGTCCAAATAAGCGGGAATAAAATAGAGGCCAGGTTCAACCGTATGAATCTGGTTGGCGACCATGGGGGCGCCCGAACGAAGCTTGGGATACTTAGCTGGTGGCGGCAATATATCACCCTGAGCATTGGCCAGCTGGCCGCCTTTGTCGTGCACATTGCAACCCAGGTGATGGCCTAGACCATGAGGGTAAAAAGACCCGGCAATATCGTTGGCTACGGCCTCTTCGGCGGACATGTTAAGTACACCAAATTCAATCAACACTTCGGCGATCTTATGCTGCGACAGCACATGAATGTCGACGGGGCTCTTACCTATGCCACCCTCAGCACATAGCTCTAGCTGCTTAACATCCATCAACTCAATCATGGCGGCAAAGTCGCTACCCGAATCATAGGCGTAGGTACGCGTAATATCCGAGGCATAACCATAGACCTCTACCCCAGCATCAATCAAAAAGCTACGGGGAGTTTGCGGTTGCTTAAAGAGATTATGATGGTGCAAAACAGCTGCATGTTCATTAACCCCGGCAATAATGCCATAGGGCATCTCGCTCTCGCGGCTGTCGCAACCTGCCAAGTAGGCTGCAGCAATCTGTACCTCTGATGCGCCCGCCATAAAGGCTTGCTGGGCTGCTCTATGGGCTGGGGCAGCACGTCTGTTAGCCTCGCGCACAGATTCCTGCTCGTAGGGGGTTTTGCCCCGACGCTGATAATCAATTTGATGGATAACCGCCTGAGGGTTCCAGTGCTCAGCAACGGCCTCTAGGGTATTAGTCTCATTAATAAAGGCTGCATTAGCGCCTAAACACTTTTTAACCTCATCGACAGTTTCGTATTCAATGATCTCAAAGCTCTGCTCAAAACCTGGGGGCAGACTCTCTGGAGCGGTGTGCCAAATATCTTCGGCAGTCAGCAAAAATAATCGAGGTTTACTCGCACCAGCAATAATCTGCAAATAGCAGCCTGCTCTAGTAGCCAGAGGCGCCCATTCACGAAAATAAGGGTTGGCCTTAAATGAATAGGGCATGTCATCTTGAAACTGCATCTTGGTCTCACCGGAGCCAATCACAAGTTCACCGAAGCCCGTGGCCTGCAAAATTTCCTGAAAACGCTGCATTTTTTCCGCGACGTGCTGCTTATAAAGCTCAACTACCATTGTTTTTTCCTTTAATGAGTTCACTCAATTTATTGAGTCATCCGTTGCTGTTATCTGGTCACTTTCTTTGTTCACTCGATTTGAGCAATCGATTTTTTCTCTCGCCTTGTTCTCTCGGCATGTTTACTTTAGCAGATATTTTAACGCCCATAGGAGCTTACGCAATAACCTTTAGTTGCTTCCAGTTCGCGGCCTTAAATCTACGCCAGTAAAGCAAGAACATTGCAAAGCCATTGACAACAAAAAACGCCCAGCACCAAAATAATGGGCCGTTCCATAGGGTCACCAATATAGCGGTGGGTAAGACTAAAAATAGCCAACTGCAAAGAATAGAAGCCCAGGCAACAAACCGAGTATCCCCTGCCCCCTTAAGTGCACCAGCCATCATCATAGAAACTGCTTCAAATACACAGAACAGTGCAACCAGCCCCAAAATTTCTTCAACCATGGGCACGGTAGCCGTATAAGTTGCCGCCGACATTCCATTTGAAAACGGCTTAATAAACCATTCTGGTAGCCCAACCAACACAAGGCCAGCTGCCACAAAGAATACCGTAGCTAAATGTATAGCGGAGTAGGTCAGACGCTCCGCTGACGCGGCATTGCCAGCGCCCAATTTTTGCCCCACTAATACCGACACAGCAATACTCATACCAGCCACAGGCATCACCACGATCATAAAGACGTTCATAGCTATGCTATGAGCCGTAAGTTCGGCCACACCAATTTTCCCAATCAACAACACGAATACTGTCCAAGCCAACATCTGCATTTGAAATTGCAGACCAACAGGCAAGCCAAAACGCAACAGTCGGCGAAACAACTCTGGGTCAAAACGCCACAGGGCTACGCTGTTATAGGCCTTTCGGTAACCGGGACTGAAGAACACATATAGCTGCACCAAAGTGCCGGCAATCAGTGAGATCACTGTGGCCCAAGCAGCTCCTGCCACCCCCATACGCGGAAGGCCCCAGTTGCCAAAAATTAAGCCGTAGTCGAGCACAATATTCATCACAGTGATCAGCAGGTTGCTCCACATCACTACCGATGTGCGGCCAATACCCGAGAAAAATCCTGTTAGTGATCCAGAAACGATGGCAATAGGAATCGACAGCACCAGTACCCGGGCATAGCTAATTTCCATGGCCTGCAATATTGGGTCATGACCAATCCAGTTGAAAATAGGCGCCATATAAATGGCCACAGGCACTACCACGGGCAGCGATAGCAATACCGTATAAAAGCCCTGCCACACTATGCCGCCAAGTCGGGGATGGTCGCGGGCACCGTAATGCTGAGCTACCAATACAGCCACATAGCTGGCGAGGCCCAGAAAAAAAGCAGTGAGAGTCATGCTCACTAAAGCAGCGGGCACAGTGGCTGCTAGGGCATTAGAGTCAAACCATGAAAGAAACATTCGGTCGATAAAACTCTGCAAACTTCCGGAACCGGTGGTGATAATTAACGGAATCGCCAATACCAAAACCTCTTTGTAACCGCCTGGACTGTGCCAGCGGCGCTTTACTGCAAGTAACATGTTTTCCCTATAATGAATAAGTTGAGAACGGCTATACCCTTAAGCCCTTGAGCCCTTGAGCCATCGAACTAGGAGCCATCGAACCAAGAACCAATCAGGATGATTAACGACAAACAGGTGCGCAGTTTAGCTTGGTAGACTGCTTGGCAAAGTGCATACCCTAGGTAACAGGCACTACTGACACATACTAGAATGTATTGCTGAAATATAATGTTGAAATATAAAAAAGCATTACGCTTAAAAGGCCGTCATACCAATAAAGGCGCTAGGCCAATAGAGGCGCTAGGCCAAAAAAAGCGCTAGGCCAGATGATATCCTGAGAAATAATCGAAACTGACGTTAGCTCCCGACGATAATAAGACTCCAATCGACGAAAAAACCCCACCCTCAGAGCAAGCTAAATTGAAAAGACCCTATGACCTTAAAACGGCCATAGGGTTTATAGACTTTTTAAACGTCGGTGATAACCCCAGCTTTAGGGTCATTGAATATGTCCTTATCAAGGAACCCCTCACTATTGGCCACCACAGTCGTGACCATGGCATCGCCAGTCACGTTGGTTGCCGTGCGAGTCATATCTAACAGGCGATCAACACCAATAATCAAACCAATGCCTTCGACAGGCAGGCCCACTTGGTTGAGTACCATCACCAGCATTACCAAGCCCACCCCGGGCACAGCTGCTGTACCTATGGAAGCCAAGGTGGCAGTAAGAACAACCGTAAGGTAATCGTCCATTCCCAAACCAATATTGTAGGCTTGGGCAATAAAGACTGTGGCGACCCCCTGCATAATGGCGGTGCCGTCCATATTAATGGTGGCACCTAAGGGTACTGTGAAAGAGGCTACGCTGTTGTTAACCCCAAGACGCTTCTCAACCGTGCGCAATGTCACCGGTAACGTGGCACCACTTGAAGAGGTGCTAAAGGCAAACATTAAGGCGGGGCGCATTTTACTTAAAAAAGTTTTTACACTAAGGCCCGTAAAGGCTTTTAGCAGCAGCGAATAAACACCCAAACTATGCAGCAGCAGAACAAACAGAACCGTGAGGAAGTATTTACCTAGACTCAGAATCATACCAATACCTACACCGGCAAATAGCTTAGCCAGCAGGCAAAAGATGCCATAGGGAGCTAGATTCATCAGAATCATGACCATTTTCATGATGACTTCATTGACCACACCGAACCCATTATTGAGTCGCTGACCTGTATCGCCGCTTTTTGAAATGGCTAGGCCCACCAGTAAGGCAAACACAATTACCTGCAGCACACTGCCCTGAGCCATAGACTCGATCGGGTTGCTGGGGAATATATTAATAATGGTGGTTTTTAAAGGGGGTGCTTCTTTAGCTACAAATTCTGTCGCTAGAGCAAGGTCAATACCAACACCGGGCTGAACTAAGGCGGCAATGGAAATAGCCAAACCAATGGCCATGGCGGTGGTCGCCATGTACAAGACAATAGTCTTGCTGGCTACAGCGCCCATCCGGGAATTATTACCCAGAGATGCGACACCGCAGACAAGAGATACAAACACTAGCGGTACCACCAACAGCTTTAATGAGCGGACAAAAATCTGCCCAATGGTGTCAAACAAGCCATTAACCAGATATTGGTCAAGCCAGCCTAAAACACCTGCTGAAAGTAAATTACCACTAGAGAGAAAATTAAAAAGGGCCCCCACAAGGAGGCCCATTAGCATTGCAATAACAATTCGCTGAGTCAGACTCATTACTTAACCCTATCAATATAAAGAGAAACTTTAATGAGCCTGCTCAGCTATTCTAATTAAACTCTAATTAGAAGCTGTAGTTAGCTCGCAAGTACCAAGAACCACCTTCGTAGTTAGCCGCGGTACGACGTGGATATTGCAGGCCCACGCTCATACGGTTGGCATTTGGTGCGCCAATTTCGTCAACATATTCGTCGAGGATATTAGAGCCACCAGCAGTGATTCGCAGATTATCGTTAACATCATAACCCAGTTCTATATCTAGGTAGACAATGCTATCGATAAGTGCAGATGGATCAGTGTCTGCACCAATTCTGCCGCGCTCGTCGTAATGTTCGCCGTAGAAGTTCAGGCGAGCCATCAGGCTCAAGTCATCGCTGATGTTAGTCAGAGTATTAAGAACAAAACGGTTTTCAGGGTAGTTGTTCTCCATATCTTCGATCAGTGAATCACTTACTGGACGAATTCCGTTAATGGTCTTCTGACCAGTCACTTCAATCGTGTTGTGGTTGTAAGCGAAGCTAGCAGTTGTATCCATGCCAGACACTAACTCAAACGAAGAAGACAGAACTAAATCGAAGCCCTGGTGCTCAACATCCAATGCGTTGGTATAGAAAGAGACTGAACCACCAGTACCATTTGGAATATCGCCAGTACGGTAGATACGATCATCAACAGCAACCTGGTACATATCAAAGGTCAATGTAGTGCTATCACCCAGCTCAGTAGTAAAACCAAGGCTCATGTTAAATGACTCTTCTTCTTTCAAAGGTGCGCCACCAGCAGCCAGTGCTGCTGCACTAGTTGGACGTACTAAGCCCTCTTCAACCTGCAGACCAGTAGTACCGTCAAAGGTAGTGATAACTGTACTGACGTTAGCCTGACCTGGAGTCGGTGCATGGAAGCCCGTAGACATAGAACCACGTACAGTGAAGACGTCATTCACTGAGTAACGAGCAGCAACTTTACCGTTTGCTGTGCTACCGAAGTCAGAGAAGTCTTCATAACGTACGGCATACTGCACTAGAAGCTCATCGCTCATGTCGTGCTCTAGATCAACATAGAGTGCAACGTTGTCTCTTGAGAACGAACCAGCGTCAGCAGGCTTAACACTGCTCATACCACTAGTGTTACCGTTAATAGCAGAGATTCCGCCAGCAACAGTAGTGAAGGTCTCTTCACGCCACTCAGCACCAAAAGCCAGATTCAAATCTGTGCTTAGGGATTTGCTGAAATCAGCATTGAAGTTAACTTCTTCCTGATCAAAACCGCCCAGGTTAAAGTCACGCTGGAAGCTACCATCAGCAGCAACACCCAAGCTAGGTGCAGTCGTGTTGTTCAACGTGTAACGCAGTTCGTTAGTACCACGACCCAAGCTGACGTCATAAGAAATACCTGAAGTCATCTCGCCGCGAATACCACCAACCAACGTAATGTCAGTCTGCGCGCCATCTAGGAAAGGCGTGTAGCCTTGACGCAATGTACCGTCAACCCAGTTAGCATCTGCGCAAAGTGCACTAATAGTGCTGTGCGCAGTTGAACAATCAGTGTCATAACCAGCGCGGTAGAAGAAACGGTAACGACCGTCTGTCTCTGCGTAGCCACCGTGTGCATATAACTCAACACCACTGTTTGGATCTGTCATGCCAGCATTAAAGAAAAAACGGTCGCCGCTAGTTTCAGGACGGCCCCAAGACTGTACAAAAGGAGCATCGCCGAAAGGTGAGTCCGCGCCTACGTTAGGAACGCCGGCATCGATCAGGCCTTGGCCAACTGGACGCTGGATACCACGCGACAGCGCGTCGTTATCAACGCTTTCGAAGCTAAGATTTAAAAAGCCGTCTTCGCCTAGAGCAAAGCCACCGTTAGCAGCAACTCGTGAAGACTGCTCGCCTTCAAAGAACTCGCCGTGCTGTATCTGGATTGAACCGCCTTCAGAAGCATCTTTAAGCTGCAGATTCATTACGCCAGCAATTGCATCAGAACCGTACTGAGCCGCTGCGCCATCACGCAACACTTCAATGTTCTTTAGTGCAATACCTGGAATCATTGCCACGTCAACGCCGTGAGCACCGTTACCCGCTGCTGGAGCGAAGAACTGTACAAGAGCTGAACGGTGACGACGCTTACCGTTAACCAAGATTAACGCCTGGTCAGGAGCCATGCCGCGCAGTGATGTAGGACGAATAAACGCACTACCATCGCCAGTCGCTGGAGTAGCTGTGTAAGAAGGTACTAGTGATTTTAATGTATCAGTGATGTCTGCCTGATTGCCAAAAGCTGATAATTCAGCTTCAGAAAATACATCGACAGGTACTGTTGAATCAGCTGCAGAGCGTGCCTTATTACTACGGCTACCCATGACTACAACTTCTTCTAAACTAGCAGACTCCCCACTCTGTGCAAATGCTGGTTGCGCTGCTGCCACAACCCCAGAAATTGCCACCGCTATTAACGAGGCTTTTTTGAAATATGTCATTGTTGTTCTCCCGGTATAGTTATTTTTAAACTACTTACTTCTCAATGCCGCTAACATCGCAGCTTATTTAGGTTATCGACGAATAAAACCTCGCCTCCCTCACCTTTTACTTTCTTGCTTGTTCCTATCAAAATCCCAAAAGAGACCTTGCCTCAGAACCCACAGCAACTCGACGGCCCATACTCGCGACCCTCTCCGTGACCTGTGTAATCAATGCGGCATTATGCATGGCAACCTCACCATTTAAAAGCTGCATATTGTTCTCAAATCCCACTCGGGCATGGCCGCCCAAACCAGCGGCAACAAGCATACAGACTGCCTCTGTAGCGCCAAACGCGCACACAGACCAAATGACATCGCTCGTCATGGCATTCAGCATAGGTAGTACCTCAACAGCCGATGACGCCCCACCCTGAGTATAGCGGCCCAAAACATATAGCACCGAGATATTATCACCAGGAATAACGCCCCGCTGACGCAGTGATTCAAACCGAATAACGTCTTCAGCAGAGTATAAAATGTATTGTGGGCTTATATTCTCCCGCTGTAGCCAGGCAAAAAACGCTGCAGCTCTAACCTCATCTACTGGGCCAGCACAGAGCTCACGTACCGCCAGAGACACTGCCTCAGGCTTAAGCTCTTGGACCATCAGAATCTGCTGGTCTACGCTGTAAATGCCTACGGCTTCTGTCGTGACCTGAATAATCATCTCAGGCCCCACCGCATCACGCACCGCTGCCGTCGCTAATTGATAGGCCTGCACATCTAAAGAATGGCCGCCTTGGGCATCACGCACATGCAGGTGCACCATGCAGGCACCCGCATCGCGGCACTGCACTGCAGCCTCAGCCAGCTCGGCGGGCTCTATGGGTAATGCAGCATGATCTGTTTTTTGCTTGCGCGCACCATTGGGCGCGACGGCAATCATGATAGGTTTTAGGTCTGTCATATAAGCACCCCAGCATCTCGCAATGCGTCATCTAAAGCATGACCAAGCTTATCAGTAATTTCCGCCACATGACTTTCATTGATAATAAAAGGCGGTGCCAACAAGATATGGTTGCCTCTACGCCCATCTATGGTGCCGCCACCGGGATAGCAGGCGAGCCCACGAGCCATACCGTGACTCTTAATTAATGAATGCAGGGATAACTCTGCAGGCAAAGGCTCTTTTGTGCTTCGGTCTGCGACCAGCTCCAAACCTCTAAACAGCCCGCGCCCACGAATATCGCCAATATAAGGATGATCTGCAAAGCGTTGCTGCAGAGATTCTTCGAGTAAAGCACCCATCTGATTAACATTATCTAACAGGTTGTCATCTTCTATTATTTGCTGCACCGCTAGCGCCGCAGCGCAGGCAGTTGCATGGCCAATATAGGTATGACCATGTTGAAACAAACCAGAGCCATCGCTGAGCCTATTGAAAATCTGCGCAGAACAAAGAGTCGCACCTATAGGCTGGTAGCCCGCTGCCAGGCCCTTGGCTACCGTCACTATATCTGGCCGCACGGTCTCCTGATCACAGGTAAATAAGGCCCCAGAACGACCCATGCCACACATCACTTCATCGAGGATCAGTAAAATACCGTGGCGGTCGCAAATCTCACGAATACGCTTAAAGTACCCAGGGGCAGGCACCAGAACACCGCTAGTAGCCCCGACGATTGGCTCGGCTATAAAGCCAATGACATTATCTGCACCCAGCTCCTGAACCTTGGTTTCAAGCTCATCGGCAACCCGCAAGCCATATTCAACCTCTGACTCATTATCCCGCTGGTCACGGTACTGGTAGCAGGGGCTAATATGCTCTACATCTATTAATAAAGGCTCAAATTGTTGGCGGCGCCACTGGTTTCCACCCACAGCCAACGCACCCAAGGTATTGCCGTGATAGCTCTGCCTGCGCGCAATAAATTTTTGCCTCTTAGGTTCGCCCCCCTCCACAAAATACTGGCGCGCCAGCTTTAATGCCGCCTCCATAGCCTCTGAACCACCGGAGACAAAGTACACGTGCTCTATTCCCTCCGGAGCACGCTGCACCAAAAAGTCGGCCAACTGTTCACTGGGCTCTGAGGTAAAAAAGGAGGTATGGGCGTAGGCCAGGGAATCGAGCTGCCGCTTAATCGCGTCAATCACTCTGGCGTTAGAGTGCCCCAAGCAAGAAACAGCAGCGCCTCCACAGGCATCTAAGTAGCGATTACCCTTTTTATCAAGGATATAAGCACCATCCCCCTGCATTGCTACGGGCAATTGATTCTGGGTATGGCGATGAAATACACGGCTTTCTAGGGGCATAATAAAAGTCTTAATTAGTTAATTTAGCAGCATGGTAACTAACCCACCAGCCATCCAGCAATGCATAATTTATCGACAAGCCTGTTAGTAAATCTAACGGGGATGCGCCGCGCTATTTTACGGCTAAACTTTTATCAAACCGCTATTAGATAGCAACTAGAAAGTTATTAGAGAACCCTCTAGAGAGGTATTAGAGAGCCCTTTAAAGAGGTGTTAGAGCGCCACTACATAGCCTCTGTAATCAACCTGCTCATGCCGATAAATCGCTGCCTGCTCATGAATCCAAGTACGGAATAACATGACCTTGGGCTCGTCCTTTGCGTGCTCTGAGAAGTAAAAATTGTAGTCTTTTCGGTGCGCAATAAAACAGTCAAACGGAATAACTAAACGCCCAGCAGCAAGATCTTTAGCCGCTAAAAGACTCCCTGCCACAATAGGCCCCCGACCCTCTACTGCAACCTGCAGAGCCAGCCCAGCATCGGCGTAAAACAGCCCTTTACCCTGATCTAGAGTATCAACCTTTAACTCACTCAAGAGGGCTTGCCACGCCTGTCCGTCATCGTCGTGGATCAAACTATGGTTTACCAGATCGTCAGGCCCTCGTAATGGGTTATCCCCCTGCAACAGCGCAGGCGCGCAGGCTACAAAGGTATCGACGTCAATCAGCTTTTCTGTCTCGACACCGGCAACAGCCTCTGCACCCCAGCGAATAGCCACATCCACCTCTGCACCCAAACCTTTTGGGAAGTCCGGGGTTGGCGACAACCGCACTGTAATATCTGGGTAGCGCTGCTGAAAATCTGGTAGACGAGGAATCAACCATTGAGAGGCAAAGGTTGTAGTGAGATTTACCGTTAACACGGCCATACAAGGGTCTTGAACTAGCCGGCTGCTGACTTTTTCTAAGCGATCAAGGCTCTGAGTAACCACTGGAAGCAATTCAGTACCCGCAGCATTGAGAGATACTTTCCCGCGGGCCCGGGTAAATAGCGGCTGCCCAAAGTAGTCTTCTAAGCCCTTTATTTGCTGACTCACGGCACCATGGGTAACGCAGAGTTCCTGTGCCGCACGGGTAAAACTAAGCAACCTAGCGGCAGCCTCAAAGGCTCGCAATGCATTTAAAGGGGGCAGTTTTCTAGACATGTTGTGACCGATCATCTTTTGATTTTGATAATACAGGGTTGGGGTTGTATTTAAAGCCTAATTCCAGAACTAACTAGAGAGCCCCTCTAATACAGGTACCTGACAGAGCTATCTAATAGAGCCCACTAATAGAGTCCCCTAATAGAACCACCCTAATAGAGCTCTTTAATAGAGCTCCCTAATAGAGGCATCTAGAATGATCCAAGCGTCAAACAGCGCCGTAACTCTGTTAAGGTAGCATTTGGCAGTGTAGGCATGTTGAGAAAAATCATCGATACAGTAGATAAACCAAGTCAGTCGACCGCTAAGGTCGCCGTTTTAAATACCGCAGAGAAGCGCTCGGACGAGTGGAGCCTTCTGCTTATCGCAGTGGGCGAGACTCGCGACCGTCAGGCGTTTGCTAAGCTCTTTAAACATTTCGCTCCCCTTTTGAAAAGTTTTTCTGAAGCCAGCCGCCATCAGGGCTGGTACCCAGGTCTAAGTGAAGACCTAGTCCAGGAAGTCATGATCAAGGTATGGCAGAAAGCGGCCGGCTACAACGCTGAAAAAGCATCGGCAACAACTTGGATCTATACGGTTGCACGGAACTGCCGTATTGATATGTTGCGTCGAAAAAGTAACACCCAACATCTTCCTCTAGAAAATGAAGACTATTGGCACGAGCCAGACGAAGAGACACCAGTGACTCTGTTACGTCAAAAGCGTAATGGAGACAAGATTCAGGAGTCTCTGGCTAAGCTCCCCAAAGAGCAGGACGAAATTCTGCGCAAGGTCTATCTGGAAGGAAAATCCCACGCTGAGGCATCCCAAGAACTTGGGCTTCCCTTAGGTACTGTTAAATCAAGAGTGCGATTGGCACTCCAAAAGATGCAAATTTTGGTGTCGCCAGAATTTCAAGAAGAGCTACCCCATGAGTAATCAAATTAACTTTCATCCAGACCGAAGCATGCTGGTGGAATTTTCTGCAGGCACATTAGAGACAGCACTAACTATCTGCGTTTCCGCGCACCTGCATTTTTGCGACCAATGTCGGTCAGAGCTACTGTCCCTCGATCAGCTTGGTTCTCAGCTAATGAGTGATGCAAAGCCCAGCGACATAGATGAAAGTTTGCTAGACACCGTGATGGCTAAAATTGACGAGGCAGAATTAGCACAGGTTAATTCTAAAGGTTCAGCAAGAGTTCCGGTCAATGAAAAGCCCAGCAGTTTCCCTTTTTCTGTCAATAAGCTGATTGAGAGTACCGAACATTCTGCCACCTGGAGTCGCCTGAACTCCTCATTAGATATAGCTCGACTCAAAACTGGGCAAGACAAGTTTGAAGTGGCCCTGCATAGACTCTGTGCTGGCGGCAAAGCACCAAAACATGATCACCAAGGAATCGAATATACCGTGGTGTTAAAGGGCAGCCTGTCGGATGAGCGCTCTGTTTACAGTGAAGGGGATTTTCTGGTGCGCCAGCCCGGTGATATCCACCAGCCTATGGGCGGTCAAAACAGTGAATGTATCTGCCTGTCAGCATTGTCGGCACCAATAAAGCTCACCAGCCCACTTGGTTTCCTGATGAAGCCTTGGCTACAGATACGGCCCATGTAATTTGATCTATTGATTAGAAAGAATAAAAAAAGATATCTAAACCACGCGACAGCGTGGTTTTTTTTGCCCGTTGCTCTCAGTTAAGAGCTCTGCAAGCGAGTAGGGATAGAAAGCCCTTAGCTGTAAAAAGCCCTTAGCTATAAAAAGCCGTTAGGGATAGACAGCCATTAGCTATAAAAAGCACTTTGGCATAAAAGCCCTTAGCCATAAAAAGCCCTTAGCTATAAAAAGCACTTAGAGCCGGACATTCACACCAGCATCAGCCATAAATCGCTTGGCCTCTGGAACTGAATATTCGCCAAAGTGAAAAATGCTAGCAGCAAGAACAGCGTCAGCCTTGCCCTCAACCACACCATCAACAAGGTGCTGTAAGTTGCCCACACCACCTGAGGCAATAACTGGCACATTGACCCCATCGCTAATACGCGAGGTCAAATTTAGATCAAATCCATTTTTAGTACCATCCCGGTCCATACTGGTCAGCAGTATCTCACCGGCACCAAAAGCCGTCATTTTCTCAGCCCATTCAATGGCATTAATGCCCGTAGGCTTGCGACCACCATGGGTAAAGATTTCCCAGCGCGGGCTATCGCCATGTTCGACCTGCTTGGCATCAATAGCCACCACAATACATTGCGAACCAAAACGCTGTGCCGCCTCGCGAACAAAGTCGGGGTTATTAATTGCCGCCGAGTTAATAGCCACTTTATCGGCACCGGCATTCAGTAGATTGCGAATATCCTGCAACTCACGCACACCACCGCCGACAGTCAGAGGAATAAATACTTCCCCCGCCATACGTTCAACCGTGTGTAATGTCGTGTCCCGCGCTTCATGACTGGCGGTAATATCAAGAAAAGTAATTTCGTCAGCGCCCTGCTCGTTATAGCGACGGGCCACTTCTACCGGGTCACCGGCATCGCGGATATCGACAAACTGCACGCCTTTTACCACTCGGCCTTTGTCCACATCCAAACAGGGAATAATTCGTTTAGCCAATCCTTTTGACTTATCTATCACTTATCTTCTTCCTTAAACATATGCCCCAACTTGCCAGCTTTGGTCAGCAAGTACTGAACATTGTGCGGGTTGCTGTCTGCTTGAATCGGCTCCCGATCAACCACATTAATCCCTAAGTCTTGTAGGGCCTTAATTTTGCGTGGGTTATTGGTCATTAACCTAACCTGCTTGGCACCCAAATGCTCTAGCATAGGCGCACAGATAGAATAGTCACGCATATCAGCACCAAAGCCCAGCCGCTCGTTGGCTTCAACAGTGTCGGCACCCTGGTCTTGAAGATTGTAAGCGCGGATCTTATTTACCAACCCAATCCCACGGCCTTCTTGGCGCAAATAGAGAATCGCCCCCCGCCCCAGCTCAGAGATACGCTTCATGGATTCCTGTAGCTGCTCACCGCAGTCACAGCGCAAGCTACCCAGAGCATCGCCAGTCAGGCACTCAGAATGGATTCTAATCAGCAACGGTTCGGCAGAGGCACAGTCACCCATGGTAATGGCAATATGTTCCTTGCCTTTAAAAGGGTCTTCAAAGCCATGAATATCAAAGGTGCCCCAACGGGTGGGTAACTTTGAGGATTCGATAAAACGAAGCACCAGACTGACTCCAACAAGTGAATAAAACAGGCTGCTATTGTAGCGGTAACCTGCCCTATGTGCAGGTTTTTCCGCCCAGTTCAATCCACTTTTACTACCGCTGTAGTGGGTCTACAGTGGGTCTATAGCGACTCTAAAGTACCTCTTGTTGGTTTTTTTATATCGTAGACTACCCTGTATAAACAGGGGATCAGCACCAATGTAATGGCAGTGGCAAAAACAATACCGAAACTTAGGGACAGGGCCATGGGAATAACGAACTGTGCCTGGGTGCTGGTTTCAAACAACATAGGCAGCAAGCCTACAAAGGTCGTCATGGTAGTAAGCAGGATTGCTCTAAAGCGTTGCCTGCCCCCCGACATGAGTGCCTCTTCAATTGAATTTTCATCTTCCCGTGCCCGATTCACAAATTCCACCAGAATCAAGCTGTCGTTAACCACCACGCCTGCCAGTGCAATCAAGCCAAAGATCGACAGCATGCTTATGGAAACACCAAAGATAAGATGCCCAACCAGAGCACCAATAAACCCGAAGGGAATAACGGCCATAATCACCAACGGCTGTACATAGGATTTAAGGGGTACCGCCAACAAGCCATATATCAAAAACAGAGAGGCAACAAAACCCAAAATCATGCGGTTCATTAATGTTTTCTCTTCTTCGCTAGCACCGCCTAAACCAAACTTGACTCCTGAATAGCGGGTTAGCAATTGCGGGATAAACTCTTTAGTTAAGTCCTCAATTACTGCACCACTCTGCGCTATAGTCGAGTCCACATCGGCAGTGATGGTCACGGTACGTTCACGATCAATTCTCGATATTGCCGTAAGGCCAAGGCCCAGACGTATATCGGCGACCTCACCAATAGCAACGGCCTGGCCGTTGGCAGCCCGGATATGCATATCCTCTAAAGTGGCAATCGAACTACGTTCTTCAATGGGGTAACGTACCATCACTTTTAAGGTATCGGCGCCTCTCTGTAACCGCTGCACCTCTTCACCATAAAAGGCTTGGCGCACTTGGCGGCCAATATCCCCGAGGCTAATATCTAGCTGGCTGGCATTTGGCTTGAGACCAATCAATATTTCTCTACTGCCGGCACCCTGAGAATTATAGATATCAAAAACGCCGTTGTACTCACCTAGTTTTTCGGCCAATGCCGCGCCAGCCAGGGTCAACTGCTCTGGATCTGAGCCTGATAGGGTTAGGTTAATCTTTGCGCCACCGCCAGCATTGGTTCCGGCGTAATAGCGTTGCTTGCGAACATTGGGTAGATTGCCAACCTTATCCCTCCAGAGCTTTTCAATTTCAAAGGCACTGATATTGCGATCTTCAGGGTGGGTGAGAGACATCATGAAGTTGGCCTGGACATCCGACTCAGTATAAAAAATAAGGTGCTCTATAAGCCCCTTATCATCTGGATGTGTACGTCGGTACTCGGCATCTACCTCATAGGCGGCTCCTTCAATACGAGATAAGGTTTCCTGCAAATTTTCAGCTGAAGCTCCGTCCTGCATAATAATTTGCGCCTGAACACCGTCCCCCGGAACATTGGGGAAAAATTCAAAACGGGCAATGCCGCTGTTTACCGCACTGATGGAAATAATCAGTAGGGCAAAAAACCCAGCTAAGGTGGCGTAACGGTAGTGCAAACAGCGTTTTAAAAAAGGCAGATATTGCTGTTCAATGAACCCGGTAAGCGCACTAGCTACCTGCTGCTGCCAGCGTTCCACAAACCCTTTACGCGACGTCGACGAGTTACCTAGTTTTAGCCCTACCAAATGAGCGGGCAGTATCAGCTTTGATTCAATCAGAGAGAACATCAGGCACAGAATCACCACTACAGCAATAGTTTCAAAAAAAGGCCCTGCGGCACCACCCACAAATAAAATAGGGGCAAAAGCTGCCATGGTCGTCAGCACTCCAATAGTTGAGGGAGTAGCCACTTTTTTGGCCCCTGCAATAACAGTCGCAACTGAAGCTTTGTAACCTGCTTTATCCGATACCGCAGCTGATGTGTTTTTAAATTCCCCTTTGGCTTCACTAAAAATACTCTCGCCAATCACAATGGCGTCATCTACCACGATGCCCAACACCATAATAAAAGCGAAGAGACTCAGTACGTTTACATCAACCGGATAGGGGTTAATGGGCATTAACCAAAAGGCGCCAAGGAAGCTAACGGGAATACCTAACATTACCCAACCAGCTACATGCAGATTCAGGAACAAGCCCAAAACGATTGCCACAAGCACGGCCCCCAGAGCAAGATTTTCAAGCATCATATTGAGCCTGCCACGCAGGTGATACGACGTATCGAAGAATTCATTAATTTGTAGACCCTCTGGGAGAGTCTTACGTTGGTCTGCAATATATTGCTTAACCCGATTACTAATGGTCAGTATGTCTTGGTCTTCGACGGCGAACACGCCTAGGTTAAAAGCACTCTGGCGGTCAAAGCGCACAAGAGTATTAGATTCGGTAAAACCGTCCTTAATAGTGGCTACATCACTGAGTAAAAGTTTTGTGCCATCGGGCTGGCTGCGCACCACTAATTTTGCAAAACTCTCTCCTGTGTAGGCCTTGCCTTGAGTGCGAACCAACACATTGCCCTCCGAGGTTCGTATCATTCCCGCCGGTAAATCAAGGGATGAGTTGCGTAACACCTGAGCCACTTCATTAAGAGTTAAATTATATTCACGCAGCCGGTCTTCTTTTACCTCGATAGAGATTTCATAGGGGTCGACACCCCATAGGATAATTTTTTTGATTTCTGGCAATAGTAATAGTTCGTCGCGCATCTCTTGGCCCATGGTCTTGCGCGTGCGCTCGTCCATATCACCATAGACGGCTATACCCATTATCCAGCGTTGCTCATCCATCGTGGCGCGAGTCACTGTGGGCTTTTCTAAATCATCGGGAAAGTTAACAATGCTATCGATTCGATTTTCAACCTGAGCCATAACCTCTTGTATATCTTCATTGGTCTCGATTTCAAGGTTAATCCGGGCAACGTCACGACTCGCCGTTGAGTTGATTTTTTTGATACCTTTTAAACCCTGAAGCGCCGCTTCCATGGGCAGAATAACGCCCTTCTCTACCTCAACAGGCGCGGCACCTGGGTACATGGCTGAAACAGAAATTTGATCCAACTCACCCACAGGAAACATATTCTTACTGATATTCAGTGCAGAAATTAATCCGGCACTAATGACCAGGATCATCAGTAAATTCGCGGCTACTGGGTTTTTAGTAAACCAACCTATAAGGCCATAGTTCTCACTCGGCATTGGCTATGGCCTCTGGTGTAATATTAGCTTCGTTCTCCGGACTCAATTTCATGCCTTCGATGGGCACGCCCATGGCACTGACAATAATTTCATCACCTTCCTCCAGCCCAGCGATAACATAGTAAAAGCGATCATCACCAAAAATGGGTTCTACTACTTTAAGGCGCAACCTCTGCTCTGCATCTACCAGCGCCACTTTGCTACCTTCCAATAGTGCATGACGGGGAATAGCAAAGGCGTCATCAATGGTCTTGCCGCCAATAGTGGCCGTCACAAAAGTGCCCATCAACAAAGGGGACCGGGTTGCTACACCGCTCGAAGTAAGCCTTCCATAAGGGTCGTGTATCTGGGCAACTACATAGAGCGCGCGGTTCTGTTCGCTAATCACGCCCTCTGAACGAACCAGTTTAGCCGGCCAAACCTGATCGGTATTATCGATAGACCCCCTTAGGATAAGGTCAAGCTGGCTATTTTTATCGGCGTTTGAAAAACTATTCATCATCGATAGGTCACGCTTGGTGAGGGGCAGGCGTACCTCTGCAAAGTCGGTGGCAAAAGTGTCACCGAGGGGCGAGCCCACAGTCACATATTGGCCAATATCCACTTTTTTAGCAGCCACCATTCCCGGGTATGGGGCGCGAATGCTGGTGCGGGCTAATTTTAGTTTGGCCTGTTTCACTTCCGCTTCTGCTTCCAATACGTTGGCACGGGCCTCATCGAGATAGGGTTTACGCAGGGCTAGTAGGGGCGCTTCCTCGGCGGGTCGGCCGGTCATGCCCCATTCTTTTTCTGCCTGCACAGCGCGAGCTTTTTCAAAGGTTAGCTGGGCATTCATGCTGATTAATTTGGCATTGGCTCGCTGCAAGGCAACTTCGTAGTCCGTTGGGTCAAGCTCGAGCAATACATCGTTGGTATCAAAGGCGCCCCCCACTACAAACTTTTCGGACACCGTTAAAACACGGCCGGATACTTCTGAAATTAATGATGTGCGGGTGCGCGCGGCAACTGTACCCTGGGATTCAATTGACAAAACAGCCTGGGTTCTTACCAAACTAATGGTTTTGACTGCGACGGCGGTATCGGGAGATTCCGCCTTTACGGGCGCAGGCTTGAGAAGATTCATGGCCATTGAAATAACAATCGCCGCAACAATAATGGCGATGGGTAATAGCTTTCTAGAATGTTTTTGTAAGATGTTCTTTTTCAATAGTTTTGTGTTCACAAGAGCCCCTATCCTTAGGATGTTCTACTCCCAAATTTCGGAAGTTTTAAATTCAGTTTTAGCAAGATGCAGTGAGATGTAACGGGGTGACACGCTGATAGCTATGGTTTAGCAAGGTATACAAAATGTAGCTATAGCAATTCGTCCAATAACTATAGCAGGTGACAGAAAAAGTGCCGCAAAGAATGAACGGTGACGTGGCAAGAACTAAAGGGCTAAAGGGCTAAAGGAGTGTGACAGTAAGTAAGGGGTGTAGAAGATAGAAGGTGTAGGTCGTAGGTGGCAGAAATCAGATAGCAAATAGCAGCAATAAGAACTAAGTAGCCAACTGACTGCGATTTAAGGATCTACGCCGATAAAGGCGCAGATCCCGATTATCAAAGACTGATTAAGAGTCTATTAAAAGCTACTATCGAACCTCAGGCTCGGGGAAGCGGCCCATAAACTTAGACACAAACAGAACCACACCAACAATCACCAGCAATAACGCAATAGCGGTAAACAGTGCCATCGACAGAATGCCAATAAAGACACCAAAGTAACTAATTGCCATCAACAGCGGCAGTAAAAGCATCAGGCTGACAAACCGGTTATTAGTCTCAACCACTAAATAGAGGCAAGGAATCAACAGCAGCGTTATCGTCGACGCAAACAAAATACCAAAGCTCAAAGACAGCGCCATTGGAATCACAAACTGTGCCTGCACACTGGTTTCAAACAATAGCGGCAAAAGACCAACAAAAGTCGTCAAGGTGGTTAGCAGAATGGCTCGGAACCGCTTGGTACCAGCTTTGATAATGGCGTCCTGAGAGGACAGCCCTTCGGCCTTACCCCTATTGGCAAACTCCACCAAGATGAGGCTGTCATTAACCACTACGCCAGCAAGGGCGATAATGCCGAAAATAGACAGAATATTCACCGACATATCAAACAACATGTGGCCAATAACCGCGCCGATAAAGCCAAAAGGAATCACCGACATGATCACTATTGGCTGTAAGTAAGATCTCAGCGGCACCGCCAGCAAGCCATAAATCATAAACAGGGCCAACATGAAGCCCACGCCCATCTTAATATAGTATTCGTTCTGCTCTTGGGTACCACCGCTCAGGCGGAATCCCACACTGGGGTATTTCTCTAACAGCGTCGGCACGAATTTGGTGCGGGCATCGCTCACAACATCGCCACTCTGAATCTTATCTTCTTCTACATCTGCGGTAATGGTGACAGTGCGTTTGCGATCGAGACGATCAATGGATGTTAGGCCTAAGCCCAGGCTAATGTCTGCGACCTGGCCTATTTCAATCGCTTGGCCAGCACCAGTTCTTATAAGCATGTTTTCCAATGTGGCGATGGAGCGACGGTCTTCAATAGGGTATCTGACCATAACTTTAATGGTGTCTGAGTTGCGCTGAATTCTCTGCACCTCTTCGCCATAAAAAGCCTGTCTCACCTGAACAGCAACATCGCGCAGAGTCACGCCAACTTGGCTGGCATAGGGTTTGAGTTTAATCAGAACCTCTTTACTGCCAGAGCCCTGAGAATTGTAGATATCGTAAACACCCGGGAACTGGGTTAAATACTGCTGTAATTCATTGCCCGCATTGGTCAATTCTTCCGGGTTAGAGCCCGAGAGGGACAGGCTAATTTTAGCGCCAGAAGGCCCTTCACTTGCAGAGTAACGCTGCTCGCGAACATTGGGCATGAGACCCACATCTTCGCGCCACATCCGTGCAATCTCTACGGCACTAACGGTACGGTACTCGGCTTTGGTCAACACCAGTCTAAAGCTAGCATTAACATCACTGCGCACAAATACAGCAACATGCTCAACCAGGCCGACACTGTCAGGGTTTGCTTCTCGATATTCTCGATCAATTTTGTAGATAGAGTCTTCTATCACATCAATCGTTTCCCTGAGGCTTTTTGCTGAGGCTCCGTCTTGCATCACTATGTTGCCACGCACATCGTCGCCGGGAACGTTAGGAAAAAACTCAAACTTGGCGAGACCGCTGCTTGTAGCACCCAGCACCAATATCAATATGCCCAAGAACCCCGCCAAAGTGATATAGCGGTTGATTAGTGCTTTACGCAGAATAGGCTGATAAACATTGTCTATAAAAGTCTCAAGACCGCTAGAAATAGCCCGCTGGTATTTGGTGATAAAACCCATCCAGCCTGTTGGCTTTTCACCAAACTTAAGACCCACTAAGTGGGAGGGTAGGATCAGCTTGGATTCGATTAACGAGAATGTTAAACACAGGATGACAACTACGCCAATGGCCTTGGTAATACCCGCAAAGCTACCGCCAATAAAAATAATTGGTGCAAACGCAGCCATCGTAGTCAGTACACCAATAGTCGAGGGTGTAGCGACCTTTTTAACGCCCGCCACCACTGTATCTATAGAGGCATGGTAAACAGTGCCAGCAGCAAGCTCACCAGAGCTACTCTTTTGCTTGTAGTCTTCTTTCACTTCGCTATAGACACTTTCACCAATAACAATGGCATCGTCCACCACGATTCCCAGCACCATAATAAAGGCAAACAAACTCAATACATTGACTGTGATATCGCCCATTGGCATCAGCCAAAATGCACCGGCAAAGCTCACAGGAATGCCTAAGATTACCCAAAACGCGACTTTCAGGTTAAGGAACATACCCAGCACTAGGGCCACCAGCAGGCCTCCCATTAATAGGTTTTCGGACATCATGGTCAAACGACCATTTAGGTAATAGGCCTCGTCATTAAACACACTGATACTGATACCGTCGGGAAGGGTCTTCTGCTTTTCTTTAGTATAAGCATGAACCGCTTCACTAATCGTCAATAGGTTTTGGCCCTCTAAAGAGAACACTCCTAAGGTGAAAGAATTTTTCCGGTCAAACCGGTTGGTATACATTCTGTCGGTAAACCCATCTCGCACATTGGCGACATCTGACAGCATCAGCTGGGTGCCGTCCAAATCACTTCTGATAACGATATTTTCGAAGTCACTGCCGAAGTATGACTTACCCTCAGTTCTGATAAGCACGTTGCCGTTGCCGGTTCTAATCATGCCCGCTGGAAGATCTAACGAAGAGGACCTTACCGCCCTTGCTACTTCGGCCAGCGTGAGATTGAGTTCTTTAAGGCGGTCTTCACGGACCTCAATGGAAATCTCGTACCGACCGGCACCCCAGAGCTGTACTTCTTTAACGGGGGCCAGCGCCAAGAGCTCATCATAGACTTCGTCGCCCACAAGCTTTTTCTGCCGCTCGGTCATGTCACCATAGACAGAAACTCCCATGGCCCATAAATTTTGCTGTACTCGCTGCACGGTTGGCTTTTCAAGATCATCTGGCAGATTGGTAATACCGTCGATGCGATTTTCGATCTGCGTCATCACTTCGCTGATATCTTCGTTGGGCTCGATTTCTAATCGAATTCTGGCACGGTCACGATCTGCAGATGAGGTGATTTTTTTAATACCCTGCAGGCCCTCAAGTGCTGATTCCATCGGCAAAATAACGCCCTTCTCAACCTCGATAGGGGCAGCGCCAGGATAGGGCGCAGACACAGTCACCAAGCGCAGCTCTGTGCGCGGAAACATCTCTTTACTAATATTAGTGAGGGATAACGCACCCGCAAAAAATACCAGGATCATGACTAGGTTTGCCGCAACTGGGTTGCGCGTAAACCAACCAATAAGGCCCGTTGATTTTTTCTCGATCACTTGGCACCACCCACGCTTAGGTTATTTCTGACACGCAGCTTTAGCCCTTCAATTGGAGTCCCCAGAGCACTAATGATCACTTCCTGGCCGTTTACTAGGCCCTCAGAGATGTAGTAATGGTCGTCGTCTGTAGAGACAACGATTACACTGATAATTTGCAGCAAGCTATTCTCATCGACCAGCCCCACTCGCGACCCTTCGAGTAACGCGCTGCGCGGAATTTTAAAGACATCGTTTAGCACTTTGCCCTGAATAGACGCCTTTACAAAAGTACCTACCCGAAGCGGAGCCTGTTTTTTATCAGTGCTTTCCGTACTTGCCGTTTGACCCTTAACAGCAGTTCGATTGACACCGTAGGGATCTGGCACTCTTGCCACTATATATTGCGAACGATTGAGCTGATCAACCACACCTTCCGAGCGCTCAATAACAGCTGGCCAAGACGAGTTCATACCATCGACCGTGCCACTCAAAATAACGTCTGTGCCCGCTAGGGTCGCTTTCGAGGAAAGCCCCTCCATCATGGTCAAATCTTTCTCGGTGAGAGGTAACCTTATCTCAACAAAATCGATAGCAAAGGTTTCGCCGATGCGGGTACCTGTGGTTACAAACTGGCCTATATCAGCTAGTTTTTTTGACACCATGCCTGCATAGGGCGCTTTAATAATGGTCTTAGCTAACTTGACCTTTGCTTGCCTTACTTCAGCTTCAGCTTGGAGAAGATTGGCCTGAGCCTCTAGAAGGTAGGGCTTGCGTAGGGCCAGTAACGGAGCTTCAGATTTTGGACGTCCGGTCATGCCCCATTCTTTTTCTGCCTGCACTGAACGAGCCTTCTCAAGCTCCATCAAGGCCTTAAAGCTAATCAACTTGGCTTCTGCCCGCTGCAGCGCTACTTGGTAATCAGTGGGGTCTAGGGTCAAAAGCATGTCGCCGGTTTTAAATGTACCGCCAACAACAAAGGCATCGGACACATCTAATACAGCGCCTGAAACCTCAGAAATTAATGTTGTCCGAGTTCTGGGAGCGACAATGCCTTGGGACTCGACACGCATCTCTAATCTAGCGCTGTTAACAACCTCCGTCTTCACTGCCATTGCAGCTTCAGGCTCTGGTGCCTTAACAGCATCAGGTTTCAACAGATTCATTACTACGGCTAAAAATAGGGCGGCGGATACAACACCGATGGCTATTAATTTATCTTTCACTCGGTTCTTCCTTTATTCTTCTTATTCTAAAATTATTATTGTTTGGTCTGTTTTTTTTGATCTATCGTTAGCCCAGTAATGAACCAGTGTCGCTAGGTTCTTTTAAAGAGTACCTAACCACAAAAAATAGAGTAACCAGGCGCAGCTCCCGGCTGCCAGCCCCGCCACAACATCGTCGATCATAATACCCAAACCGCCGCCAACATGCTTATCTAACCAGCTAATCGGCCAAGGCTTAAAAATATCAAACAGGCGAAATAGTATAAAGCCTAATACTATGGTTACGTAATTTAGCGGCAAAAAGGCCATAGTCACCCAAAAACCGACAAATTCGTCCCACACAATACCACCGTGATCATGGACTCCCAGCTTGTCTGCCGCTCTGCCGCAGATGGCCACACCAGCAACAGCGGACAGGGCCACAATAAACAGAGTCGTCAGCTGGGGCAACTGGGCCAGCAACAACCACAGTGGAATAGCCGCAATGGTACCAAAAGTCCCCGGCGCCTTGGGCGCTAGGCCACTGCCAAAGCCAAAGGCTAATAATAAACTGGGTGAGCGTAAAAGCTCTGCAACCCTAGGGTTAACGGCTGAAATGATCAAACCCTCCATTAAATGCTGTCGATGACTGACCATCTACTATAACAAGATCGTCCGAATTATTTGCCGCCAGTATCTGGCCAATCAAGGTTGCCTGGAGTTTACCCTTAGCAATCCACTGATCAACCGTTTCGCGGTGGACTAAGGGCACGGTAAAGCACAGCTGGTAATCATCACCCCCAGTCAGTGCCCAACCTAAAAAGTGTTGGGGCCAGGTCTCGACCAACTCTCCATGCACGGGCAATAAATTAGTTTCAATCTGACCACAGACTCGACTGGCTTGGCAGATATGACCCAGATCTGCAATTAGGCCATCAGATATATCGATACAGGCACTGGCGATATTGCGTAATTTGATACCTATCTCGACCTGAGGCTGGGGTTCATAAAACCGCTTGAGTAACCGATCGGGGCTATTAATCTGCTTGGAATGACCTTTGATCATATTCAGAGATGCAGCACCGTCACCTAATGTCCCGGTCACATAGATAGCATCTTCCACCGCCGCACCATCTCTTCGCAGTGCATCGCCAATGGGCACTTCACCCATTAAGGTAAGGCTAATCGTCAGAGGCCCCGCAGTGGTATCACCGCCGACCAGTGCAACGTTAAATTGGTTTGCAATCTTAGCTAGGCCTCGGCTAAAACCTTCAAGCCAATCGGCATTGGCCATGTCTTGGGGAATAGTCAGCGCTAGGGTAAACCACTTAGGGGTGGCGCCCATGGCAGCCATATCGCTGAGATTGACGCAGAGTGTGCGAGTGGCAATCTGCTCTGCACTTGCGCCGACAGGAAAGTGTACGGACTCTACTAAGGTGTCGGTGGCACAAACAAGGTGATGGCCTGGGCTGACTTTAACTAGGGCAGCATCGTCACCAATACCAAGCTCTACTCCCTGCTGCCCCGTAAGGCCTTTGAAGTAGGTGGCGATTAGTGCAAATTCACTAAGCTGTCTGACGATTGGCTCTGACAGGTTTCCACTCCTAGCTGCTTTTTAGCGACTTTTTAGCTACTTTAAAGCTGACTATCTGCGCTTATTAGCAGCCACTTCAATAGCACGCTTATCAATGGCGACCTTATCCAATACGCCATTGATAAACTTAAAGGCGTCGGTGGGACCAAAGGTTTTGGCCAGGTTGACGCCTTCATTGATCACCACTTTATAGGGTACCTCAATACTGTAAACCATTTCATAGCTGGCAATACGCAGTACCGCTCGGGATACCGGATCCAGGTCTTTATTTTCACGGTCTAGGTGAGGCGTATAGGTCGCATCGACCTCGGCCAAATTTTTAGGCACCCCAAACAATATATCGTGAAACAGACCGGCATCCACCTTGCCCATATCGTTGTCGGAATGAAATTCAGCCTCGATATCGATCAGGTCTGTGCGACCCACATCCCAGGAGTAAAGAGCCTGTACCAGTAACCTGCGGGCTTTCTGTTTTTCTTTCGGTTTCGACATATTATTCGGCGCCTTGCATCTGTTTAAAGATGGCTAGCATCTCAAGGATAGTCAGAGCTGCCTCTTCACCTTTATTTTCTTCGTTGTCACCGGAGCGGTCCAATGACTGCTGCAGATTGTCGGTCGTCAACAGACCAAAGGCGACGGGCAGGTTTTCATTGAGTCCCACCTCACCAATACCCCGAGTTGTCTCAGAGCACACATAGTCAAAGTGCGGTGTATCTCCACGAATCACACAACCCAGGGTAATAATGGCATCGAAGCGCCCTGTACGCGCAGCGCGCTGAGCAGCCAAGGGCAACTCAAAGGCACCGGGGACACGGAATTCTTCAACGGCATCACCACTGATATTGTGGCGCGCCAAAGCCCGAACAGCACCGTTTAACAGGCCGTCGGTTATCTCGGCATTCCAGCGCGCAGCGATTACTGCGACGCACACCTTACCCAGATTAAAATTACCTTCTTCAGGTCTAAACTCACTCATGGTTAATTCCTGTTTGTGCTATTCGCAGTCAACGTATTCAACGACTTCAAGATCAAAGCCTGAGATACCGGTAAATTTAAACGGCGCACTCATTAGGCGCATTTTATGCACGCCCAGATCCATCAGAATCTGCGAGCCTGTACCTACCTGCTGATAAACCACGTCCCCTGCGGGCTGGTTTTTGCCACTATTGGGATTCACAATCATTTCGATATTGTGGTCAATATCCTCTGCAGTCTCAGGGTAATAAAGCAGTACTAGTGCACCGCGACCCTCTTTAGAAATAGCTTCCATTGCTTTATGAAAAGACCAAGACGAGTAGCCCTTGTCAGATTCCAAAGCCAAAATATCTCGCGCAGAACGATTAATGTGCACGCGAGCCAACACCGGCTCATCAGTACTCACATCACCTTTAACTAAAGCAAAGTGCTTCTCGTTGCGGGCATTGTCTAGGTAAGTCTTGAGAGTAAATTCACCAAACTGGGTATTCACCTGTCGTTCATTAATACACTGGGTAGTCTTCTCTGTCACCAGACGGTAGTGAATCAAATCTGCAATGGTGCCGATCTTTAACTGATGCTTTTCGGCAAACACTTCTAGATCATCACGACGGGCCATGGTGCCGTCTTCATTCATAATCTCGACAATCACAGCGGCAGGCTCAAAGCCCGCTATACGCGATAGATCACAGCCAGCTTCAGTGTGGCCTGCACGGCTGAGTACGCCGCCGGGCTGTGCTTTGAGCGGGAAAATATGGCCGGGCTGCACAATGTCTTCCGGGCGAGCATTGCCGGCAACCGCGGCCTGAACAGTACGCGCGCGATCTGCGGCAGAAATACCGGTAGTTACACCTTCAGCGGCTTCAATGGACAGCGTAAATGGTGTGCTGTGGCTAGACTTGTTACTGTCCCCTTCAACCATCATGCCCAACTTAAGCTGCTCACAGCGTTGCTCGTTCAACGTCAGACAAATCAATCCGCGGGCATAAGTCGCCATGAAATTAATGTCCTGGGGTCGCACCATGGGTGCTGCCATGACAAGATCACCTTCGTTCTCACGATCTTCGTCATCCATCAGAATAACCATCTTGCCCTGACGAATATCTTCGAGTAATTCTTCTACTGTATTAAGTACCATTTTCTCTTCTCTTCCGGTCTTGTAGATATTGCTAATTGTTATTATTGGCGCGCTTTACTTGCTATCAGCGGCACCTTCATCAGAGCTGCCATTAGAACTATCAGCAGCACTATCACCGAGCAGTAATCGCTCTAGGTAACGAGCCACCAAATCGACTTCCAAATTTAGCTTAGTGCCCACTGCGTAATCACCCATCACTGTATGAGTCATAGTGTGGGGAACAATATTTAATTCGAATTCTGAGCCGTCGACTTTATTGATGGTTAAGCTAGTACCATCAACTGTGATTGAGCCTTTGTGGGCAATGTATTTTGCCAATTCACGAGGAGCGCGAATGCGGAAACGCCATGACCTTGCATCTTCGTGCAGAGAAACCACTTCGCCAATACCGTCCACGTGGCCAGACACTATGTGCCCACCAAAACGGTCGCTGGCCTGCATGGCTTTTTCTAAGTTGATGCGGCTGCCATTTTTCCAATTGCCGATAGTCGTCAAGTTTAAGCTCTCAACCGAGACGTCGGCAATAAAGCCTTCACCAGTAAGTTCAACAGCGGTTAGGCAGGCACCATTACAAGCGATGCTGTCGCCAAGTTGCACATCGGCCAGACTTAGGTTGCCGGTACGGATGGTTAGCCGCACATCGCCGCCCCGCTGTTCGAGGTCTGCGATATCGCCAATGGCACTGATAATTCCTGTGAACATAATATTGAACCTTCTAAATTTACTTTAATCGATCTTAATCAATTTTGTGCACCGGTTGCGATGACTGAGAGACTACAACCTAATTTATGCGTTCTAAACGCCTTTTAAAAAAACTTTGCCCTAACGCATAACTCGAGGGCTGAGGGGTAGGTGGGTATTTCTGAGACCTTCGGCAGCAGGGATGCTGACGAGGAGCTTACAGGGACGTACTTGCAGCGCGTCTCAGAAATACCCACCTACCTCTTTAGCCTAATCTTTAACCCAGCCTTTAACCCAATCTTTAGCACCCAACCATTACCGCCAACCAGGCACTAAATCAATAATCCTTATCCGGATACAACGTGATACGAATATCCTCACCAATCTGCCTCATATCCCTAACCGACAACGCCAAGTGCGCATCAATAGTCTGAATAGGCAAATTAAACATCGGCCGCGCCTCATTGCCAAACAGCTTGGGCGCCCAATAGCACACCAACTCATCCAACAAACCTTCCGCAATAAAAGCACCAGCTAAGCCAGCACCAGCCTCGACTAAGACCTGATTGCAACCACGCACTGCCAACTCCACAAGCAAAGCCTGCAAATCAACATGCCCAGCCATCGCCGGCAAAAAAATCACCTCAGCACCAGCAGCCACCAAAGCCTCAGCCTTAGCTCGCTGTTCCGGACCATCTAAGGTCGCAACCGCAGTATCACCAGGCTGCTGAAACATTCGCGCCTCAGGGGACATAAGCAACTGAGCATCAACCACCACACGAAGAGGCTGGCGAAGCTCATCTTCAACACCAACATCAGCGCTGGTTATACGCACAGTCAGAGATGGATCGTCCATTTTTTGTGTGCCAATACCCGTAATAATTGCGCAGTTGGCAGCCCGTAGGCGCTGCACATCAGCACGCGCTGCCGGCGTCGTAATCCACTGGCTCTGGCCACTCGCCATAGCCGTGCGACCATCCAAGCTTGACGCCATTTTCACCGTCACCCAAGGCGTACCCTGTTCATGACGCTTTATAAAACCTTTGTTGATATCCCGCGCCTGATCTTCCAAGAGGCCCACCTCAACTTCAATACCAGCATCCTGACATTTTTTGATACCAGCGCCAGCCACCTGAGGGTTCGGATCTTCACAAGCCACCACCACTCGGGTTACACCAGCGGCAATCAGCGCATCGGCACAGGGGCCAGTGTTACCCTGATGACTGCAAGGCTCCAAGGTGACATAGGCTGTGGCGCCGGAAGTATCACCGGCCCCCGACAGCGCTTCTATCTCAGCATGGTTGCCGCCAGCGGGTCGAGTAAACCCTTCACCAATAATCTTTCCATCTCGGGTAATAACACAGCCAACCGCAGGGTTAGGCGAACTTGTGAAACGGGCCTTGGTAGCAAGCTGCAGGGCTCGCGACATCATCTCGCGGTCAATAGTGCTCATTACTCGTCAGCCTCTGAAGGCTTTTTTGCCGTTAGTCGATTGAGTTCGTCTTGGAATTCGCTGAGGTCTTGAAAACTGCGGTAGACCGAGGCAAAGCGCACATAGGCTACCTCGTCTAATTCGCGCAGCTGACGCATCACCTCTTCACCGACGATGCGCGACGGCACTTCTCGCTCGCCAGTAACCTGTAAAAAGTGCTTGATCTGCGAGAGAGAAACTTCGATTTTTTCGATAGAGACTGGGCGCTTCTCTAGGGCTCGTTGCAAGCCAGCGCGAAGCTTATTTTCGTCAAAAGGTTCGCGACTGCCGTCGGTTTTAATCACCCTTGGCATCACTAACTCAGCTAGCTCATAGGTGGTAAAACGTTCGCTGCATTCCACACATTCACGGCGCCTACGCACCTGCCCGCCATCGGCGACCAGACGTGAATCAACAACCTTGGTGTCATCAGCATTACAGAACGGACAATACATAGCAGCACATCAAAAATTTGGTGGCGCATTCTAACACAGACTCAGGCTATTTAAGCTCTCCTTAAACACCGTCTGTGCAACCCTAAAGAGTATACCTAAGGTTGGTCCATGGCGGGGACAGAGACGTCCTCACCGGAATGAATATATTGCGTGCCCTGCTTGGAGAAAACCGTGCGGTGACGGGGCCCCGGCAGCATTGGCTCGATACTGTCATAACCAGCATCGCCGGGATACAGACAGACCATTGCACCATCGACTTTGCACAGTCGAGGAGTCACTTCGTAGGGGTCGCGCAGTGCCAGCCTTTCACAGGCCTCTGCCGCTGTTTGATAATGACCAATAAGGCGCATGGACAGATAGGTGGGCGGCATCAAATTGAGCTCCCCGCCATAGTGCAAATCAAGTGCCTGCTGCGGTCTCATCCACTGGAATTCGTGTATTTCACCGTCATCGATAAGAATATCCGCTGCATCTCGCTGAGCATGGGCAGCAAAGAACCAGGTGGCAAACCGTCGGCCCTCGCCTTCTGGCGTGGTCCAGTTACAGAAGTGCACTAGGCCATCCTCTTCGATACTAACCCCGCACTCCTCATGCACCTCTCGAACGGCAGCAACTTTTGCGGCCTCAAGTTCGGTTTTAGCAGCTTTTATTTCTGGCTGATCTATGGCACCACCAGGAAAAACCCAGGCACCGCCGGCAAAAGCCAATTTGGCATTGCGTCGCAACAACAGAGTTTCGAGCCCCTGCTCTGTGTCACGTAAAAGTACCGCTGTAGCGGCCAATCGAAGACTGTTATCGCCCATAGTCTGCATCTCACCCATCAATAAATATCAAATATAAAGACCCAAAATGAAGAGCAAAAAAAAGCCCCAATAAACATATTGGGGCTTTTTACACTGCTTGGCAAAGCTTATCCGTAAACAGGGAAGCGTTTGCAAATAGCCAAGACTTGTTCTTTCACCTCGGCAACCACCTGCTCCGAAGTGCCATTCTCTAAGCTATCAAGAATATCGCACATCCAATGGGTGAGCTGAATTGTTTCATCAATACCGAAACCGCGAGTCGTGATCGCCGGCGTACCAACACGCAATCCAGAGGTCACGAACGGAGAGCGCGGGTCATTGGGAACTGCATTTTTGTTGACAGTGATAAAGGCTTCGCCCATGGCACGGTCGGCATCAGTACCTGTGTACTCTTTGCCTATCAGGCTCACCAGCATCAGATGATTTTCGGTACCATTGGAAACGATATTAATACCGCGCTCCATAAAGGTCGCTGCCATTACCTTAGCGTTAGCGACTACCTGCTTTTGGTAGACCACAAACTCTTCGCTAGCCGCTTCTTTAAAGGCAATTGCTTTGGCCGCAATCACATGACAGAGAGGGCCGCCCTGGCTTCCTGGGAACAGCGCTGAATTAACTTTCTTAGCGACCGCTTCGTCGTTGGTAATGACAATACCGCCACGAGGACCACGCAGAGTTTTGTGAGTTGTAGAGGTCACAACATGGGCATGAGGCACTGGGTTTGGATAGACGCCAGCGGCAATCAAACCAGAGACGTGAGCCATGTCCACCATGAGATAGGCGCCAACTTTATCGGCGATCTCGCGAAAACGAGCCCAATCCATAATGCCTGAATAGGCAGAGAACCCGGCAATAATCATTGCTGGCTTGTGCTCTATCGCTAGCGCTTCAACCTGTTCGTAATCAATCAGACCAGTATCGGCATTTAGCCCGTACTGCACTGCATTGTAGAGTTTGCCAGAAAAGTTTGGCTTGGCACCATGAGTCAGGTGACCGCCATCGGCCAGGCTCATACCCAAAATAGTATCGCCACCCTTAATAAGCGCCAAAAATACCGCACTGTTAGCCTGAGAACCTGAGTGAGGCTGCACATTGGCATAGCCCGCGCCATAGAGGCTCTTAAGTCGTTCAATCGCTAACTCTTCGGCGATATCAACAAATTCGCAGCCACCGTAGTAGCGTTTGCCCGGGTAACCCTCAGCATATTTATTGGTCATCTTGCCGCCCTGAGCTTCCATAACCGCTGGGCTGGTGTAGTTTTCCGAAGCAATCAACTCAATATGCTGCTCTTGGCGTTGATCTTCCTGCTGAATGGCCTGCCATAACTCGGGGTCAAACTTTGCAATTGTCTGGTCTTGATCAAACATAGAATATAAATTCCTTGAAGGAGGGGTAATAACAAGATCGATTGGAGCGCGGGATTATATCTGAAATGGAGTCGCTCTTGAAGTCGAAAAGCGTCTGAAAACTACTTCTTTCGACGCTTTTCGAACAGAGCCATGGCTTCGATATGAGTGGTATGGGGAAACATGTCCATCACCCCTACGGCCTTTAATTTATAACCAGCATCATTGAGCACAGCTGCATCTCTCACCAAGGTCGATGCGTGACAGGAAATATACACCACATGCTTGGCACCGGACTTGGCCACCCAAGGCATGACGCCCGCCGCACCATTACGAGGCGGGTCGAGAACAACCAAATCGATATCCCCGGTTTTAGCCAGAGTATTGCCAGACCCTAAATTAGCCATGCCAACGCCGCGGCTGAGATCCGCCACGGTAAACTCAACATTGCTAATATCATTATGGCGAGCATTTGCGATAGCGCCTTTGACCAAACTAGGCAGCCCCTCGACACCGATAACATGGTCAAAACACTGGGTTAAGGGCAGAGATAGATTGCCAGTGCCGCAGAACAGATCGACGGCAGTACCGCCATGTTCCGGCAGTAAGCTGATCATTTGCGCAATCATTTCGCGATTAATTTGGCCATTCACCTGGATAAATTGGCCGGGCTCAAAATTGATACTGATATCGTCTGTTACAGCAAAATTGAGATGGTCCGTACCTGCATCAAGGCGGGTAAACCTTTCCTGCTTGCCAGCCTTCCACCAAAGTTGCACCGGGCCACGAGCCTCTTTTTCCAGAGACTCAACCATTGCGGGCACCTCTTCATCGGCGGGGAAACGACTCGCCTCTACGGCGATAGCAATACTCTTGTCACCAGAGATTAACTCCACTTCAAAGATACGAATATCCCCAGGTAGACTTCTCAGCCAAGCGGGTAATAGGGCAACCGCCTGAGGCAGTGGCGCTGTAAGTACGGGACATTCGGTAATAGGCTCAATTCTGCGGCTACCAGCATTGCGAAAGCCAATCAGAAACTTACCATCTTTTGCACGCTGCACTGCCAATCGAGCGCGGCGCCGATAACCCCAATGAGGTGCACTAAGAGGAGGCAATATTGTTTCAGCGACAAGTCCTCCATGAGCCAGGCTATCGAGCAACTGCTTCTGTTTAAAGTCCACCTGCCGACCGTGATCCAAATGCTGCAAACTGCAGCCTCCGCAGCGTGAAAAATGCTTACAGTCGGGCTCTACACGGTCATCGGATGACTCAATAATATTGGTAGCACGACCTTCATCGTAGTTTCGCTTGCGGTTGGTGTAGCGAAACTCTATGGTTTCACCGGGCAACGCACCGCTAACAAAACAGGCCTTGCCGTCAATCCGCCCCACTCCACGGCCATCATGACTCAGATCAACAATTTCGCAGCTGAGTGTTTGCTTTTCGCTCATTAACTTGCCATTTTTAAGTGGTGGGATTGGCCGCGATAGTAGCAGATCAGCGCGCTCAACCCGAGACATGAATCACAGCTTGAAGTAAATTTACATCACAGTGATAACGCCGGATAATTCAAGCCTGACGAGAGAAAAGGAGATTACTAATGGACACTAAAAATACAACAGAAGAATGGAGCTGGCTGAGTAAGCTATTTCACTGGCTCACTGCACTACTGATTTTTATTCAAATCCCCCTAGGGTTTTATGCCGAAAGCCTCAGACTATCACCGTTAAAAATCGATGTGTTTGTCTGGCACAAATCCCTTGGCATGCTAGTATTTTTGCTGGTAATAGTAAGACTGTTATGGCGTATTAAGAGCACTATTCCTATTGCTCTGGCAAACAGCAGACTGCAAAAAATACTTGCCTCTGCGGCCCACGGAATACTCTATGGGCTGATGCTCGCTCTGCCGCTATCAGGTTGGGTGACTTCGTCTGCAAGCAATTTCCCCGTGAAATTATTTTGGCTTATACCTCTGCCATCGATTGTGGGCCCAGATGATGCGCTAAAGTCTATTGCCGCCGAAGTTCATGAAATCTGCGTATTTGTGTTAATCGCTATTTTAATCGTGCATATTGGTGCAGCACTTAGACATCAGTTAATGCTGGGTGACAACGCCCTCAAACGAATGTGGTTTTAAAGTAATGCGGTCATCTAAAAAAATATTTACTCCGGTAGTAATTTTAGCCCTGCTAGGCCTAGCAGGCTTACTAATAAGTAGCCAGAAAATTTATGCCGACCAATGGCAGTCCCAAAGCGCGAATAGCCATTTGTATTTTGCCCCCAGTTGGGAAGGGTTGCCCATTAATGGTGCTTTTAAACAGTTTGCCGTGACCCTAAGCCGCGATGAAAACGATCAGCCCCAAAGCCTTAGTGTAAGCGTCCAAATTTCCAGTGCAGATATGGGTACTGCAGATTTCAACGAAGCGATTCAAATGACTGAGTGGTTTAACGGCAGTACTTTTGCCGAGGCCGTCTTTAACAGTAACACCATTACTTCAGTTGAGTCAGATGATCCCCGTGCCCAGTTTATTGCCCAAGGCATTCTGCAATTAAAGGGCGTCGAAAGAAACATTCAGGTCCCTTTTAGCTGGTCAGAGCCTGCCGACGGCAATGCATTAATGGCAGGCGCACTCAGTTTAGGCCGCAACGACTTTGCCATTGGCACAGGAGAGTGGGCCGGTGGTGATCAAATTGGTCTCGCGGTTAAAGTGTGGTTTGACCTTGTCTTGGAGTCTGCCAATGACTAGGGCCCTGCCGAGCGGTCTGTTTAGAGCCCTGCCGGTCCGGCAATTTTTTGTACTGCCGTTACTGTTTTTGATACAGGGCTGCAGCAACTACTCAGCCCTTTCTACCAATCAAACAGAGCCCGCAGGCTTCCCCAGTGATCGCTACCAGCAAGCTGACCCCAACTATGTCTACCCCTTAGATAGCGAAGCCTCTCAGATTATTGTGACTGTCCGTCGAGGCGGCTTGATGGCCAGACTGGGCCACGACCATATAGTCTCGAGCAATCATGTTCAGGGCTTTATCTTTTTGGACTCTGGGAGCGGCCAATGTACCGCAGACCTGTTTGTTCCAATCGGTATGTTAGAGGTCGACAATGCCAAGCTGCGAACTCTGGCAGCAATGACAACTACGCCATCGGCCGCCGACATTAAGGGCACCAGGGGTAATATGTTGAAGAGTATTGAAGGCGAGGTTTTTCCCTTTGCCCAGTTGCATAGCAGCGACTGTTTTACATCGGTATCAGGGAATAAAAGCACTGTAGAACTTACTATTCATGGGGTCACGCAGCAACGGAAGCTCGACATTGCTCTAGAACAGACCAGAGGGGATGAACTAGTGATAAGCGGTACTTTTTCAATTTTGCAGAGCGACTTTGGTATAACCCCATTTTCGATTATGAACGGGCTCATTAAGGTAGAAGACAAGCTCGACTTAAGCTTTCGCTTAATAGCCAAAAAGTCTTTATAGCATTTCAGCAAGAACTAAAACTGAATAGTCTTGCCGTCCCAATCCAAGTAAGAAAGCTGGCCATCCACTTCTGCACTCGCCATGATGTTAGCCAGCTGATCAGCCACAAACGCCGACGAAAATAACTTTTCCTTTGGCACAGAGGCCTGAAAAGGTTTCGATAAATCTGTATCCACTGTGCCCGGATGAAACGCTATTAGTTTCACGTTTTTTAAGCGTCGCGCATATTCCACAGAAAATGACTTGAGCAAACTATTTAGAGCCGCTTTAGAGGCTCGATAGGAATACCAGCCACCCAACCGATTATCAGAAATACTGCCAACGCGAGCGCTAAAAACCGCCACTATGCAGGGAGCTTTACCTGCTAGAGTTTTATGCAGCAACTTCAGCCATAGGGCCGGAATAATAGTATTGGCATGAAATATTTCGTGCATTGAGTCTGGCTGTATATCTTCAAAGCGCTTCTCAGGCCAAAAATGGTCATCATGGAGAATCCCATGGCAAATGCAGACGCGGCCAATTGAGCCAGCATAAGGCGCCAGCTTTTCAATCACCTCAAGCATGCTTGGTTCATCGTACTCAGACTCAATCCAAATTAGCCTATTATTAGAGATCCAAGGTGCAGAAAGATCTTCCGTTTGCCCGTTGCGGCTCACGGCAATGACATGCTCAACTTGGGGGTCAGTCAAAAATCTGGCGATCATTGCCTGCCCCAAACCGCCGCCTGCGCCTAATACCAACACATTATGGGGCTGAATTTCACTCATACTGAATGCCTCGCTATGGCGCAGCTCTCGCAGCGGGCTCGGCCCATCACCAATCTAGAAATACGGTGCCTGTATTTGGCAAAGAACTTATAGCCAATTTCAGCGCACTGCTTCACGATAGGCCAGCGCAAGATCGCCACCCAATGGCGCCTACCCACAAGCACCCAGGCGGTATAAGTCACATCAAGGCCATAGATCATCTGATCATTTTCGAGCTGCCCATGAAGTACAAGGTCGGCTTTCTGGGGGTCGATTGCAGGAAACCTCTCGGTGAAATCCGAGGCATAAATATTCTCAAACGCAAGCTTATTGTCGCTGTTTAAGCGCCGCAAATGCTCTATCTCGAACACACAGAGAGGGCAGCCAGCATCATAAAAAATTCGCAGTTGCACCATTGGTTAGAGCTCCGTCAACATCAGTAAAATAGCGATCAAGTGAGTCAGCGCAACCACAGAAGTTAATCGAATACGCATGGCCCAGTATTGCTTTTGTTGGGGCCCGATTACAAGGCCTTCTATCAACAGCAACCCAAGATAACCCGCCATCAGCAGGCAGACCGCAAAAAGGGTCATTATCGGTGCGATATAGATCAATAAAAGACTGGCCCAGGCACTCAGCGCCACCAAATTACTAAAAACGATGGCCCCTTGGAGCAACCCATCACCGGAGGACATCGCATCAGCCTGCCGAGCATGGCCCCACAGGGTGCCGCTTAGAAAACTTAATATAATGGCGCTGTAGGCAATAAAGACATAGGGCGCATACAGCCCAAAGATCGCAGCACTTTGTAATCCAGCGCCATAGAAAAAACCTTCTGCCATAAGGTAGCTGGGCACGAGGAACGGAATGAGCCCTAAATAGCCCAAAATATTAATAAGATTAGAACGACTCATGTTTAGCAACCCAAACTTCGTTATGACGGCAATGTACGGTGCTCTTTGTAAAGTACTCCTTGTAAAGTGCTCTTTCACCGCCCATAAACCTTTGTTAACAGCCTTTTGCGGCAGTAGCATAGAATACGGGTTAGAGTACGGCATAGACAGCCGATTAGACTCTCATCATTTCGATCCAAAGGGGTTTTGGTGGCGTAACGACAGCGACACTCCGTAATCAAGTTTCCTAACGAAATCCTCTAACGTAAATAGGGTAACAAGTGACTCCTAAGCATCAAGTTGGTCTTTTTTGGTTTAATAATGATTTACGCGTCGCGGACAATCACGCACTCGAGCAAGCTTCGAGGGAAGTGGAGCAGCTTATTTGCATTTACTGCCTACCCCCCAGTGCCAACGGAAAAAAAGGCCCCAGTTCGCCATCAGGCCATCGGCTCCAGTTTCTTAAAGAAAGCTTAATAGACCTGAATAGCGGCCTTAATACTCTAGGACAGAACATTGAAGTCTACTTTGCACCGCCCTTAGAAACTATCGCCCAGCTGATCACCCAGTATGATATTGGCGCGCTGTATAGTAGCTCCAGCGCAGATTATTATGTCAACACAGTTTGGCAACTATTAAGGCAGCGCTATTCTATGATTGCCTTTAACCAGGTGAACAGCAGCAGCCTCTTTGACCCTGAGCAATTACCTTTTTCGTTAAATGAACTCCCCGACAGTTTCTCTAAATTTCGCCGTAAGGTAGAACCAATAGAGGTCCGTAGCCCTTTGGCGACTCTAGCATCGCTACCTCCCCGGCCATCTAATGCAACAGCTAGGCAGTGGCAGCAGCAGTTCCCAGCATTCGAAAATAATCCCGCCCCGCTTTTTAAGGGTGGTGAGCGCAGTGCAGCAGATCATCTGCAGGGTTATTTTGCCCGGGGCTTGGCGAGCACTTACAAAGAGACCCGCAACGGTTTGGATGGAATGGACTATTCCACCAAATTTAGCCCTTGGCTGGCCAACGGAAATCTGTCCCCCAGAACAATAATGCAGGCGCTTAGAGAGTACGAGCAGTCTGTGGAGAAGAATGATTCGACATACTGGATATATTTTGAACTTCTGTGGCGTGATTATTTTCGATGCTATGCCCAAAAATACGGCAAACGCCTATTTACCCTTGGTGGCATTAATCAGCGTAAACCGGCCACCAGTTTTTACCCTGAGCGATATCAGAAATGGTGTCAGGGCAATACGCCTTACCCTATAATCAACGCCTGTATGAAGCAGTTAAACACTACAGGCTATATATCTAACCGCGGCCGGCAATTGGTCGCTAGCTGCTTTGTCCATGAGCTTAATCTGGATTGGCGTTATGGCGCAGGCTATTTAGAACAGCAGCTTATTGACTATGATGTTGCATCTAACTGGGGTAACTGGCAATACCTGGCTGGTGTAGGCGCTGACCCCCGAGGCCATCGCCAGTTTAATCTAGCTAAGCAGACGCAAACCTATGATCCAGATGAACTATTTATCAATAAATGGGCCGGCAACGACTGTTCGCCAGTACTCGACTCGGTCGATGCTGCTGACTGGCCGATCCTAGACTCTACAAAAGCACCTAAAATATGACTCAGTTTCACAGCATTAGACTTATTCTCGGCGACCAGCTAAATCGCCAACATTCTTGGTATAAGAAGCAGGACGATGGCGTCTTGTATGTCATCGCAGAATTGCACCAGGAAGCAGTTTACGTTACCCATCATATTCAAAAACTGTGCAGCTTTTTTGCCGCTATGGCAGATTTTGCTCAGTCGCTTCAGGCTGATGGCCATCGGGTAAGCTATTACAACCTGGATGACAGTGCTGGTTATGAAAGCTTGGTGCATATGATTAGCTCTTTGTGCCATCAGCATGGAGCTAAGAATTTTGACTATCAGGCCCCAGATGAATTCCGCTTAATGGAGCAGTTGGAGGGTTTGGATTTAGGGCATGAAGTGAGCGTCACCTGCTATGACAGTGAGCATTTTTTACTACCTCAGCAAGAGATAAGCCAATACATTAATGCGGGCAAGCACAACCGCATGGAGTCGTTCTATCGCAAAATGCGCAAGCGTTTCAATATATTGATGGCCGGGGAGCAGCCCCTTGGTGAGCGCTGGAATTTTGACGGAGAAAATAGACAGAAGCTTAAAGCAGCAGATCTTGCCGAGGTCCCTGAGCCTCTGCTGTTTGATAATGATGTCAGCGAGATTATGCAGCGCCTCGAAAGGCACCAGATAAAGTCCCTAGGTAAAGGCAGCGACACATTACCCTGGCCCATTAATGAACAGCAGTCTCTGCAGCTACTGGGCTTTTTTTGCCAGCACTGCCTACCCAATTTTGGCCGCTTCCAAGACGCTATGACTCGGCACGGCGAAAATCGCTGGAGCCTATATCACTCGCGCCTATCATTTGCCCTCAACAGTAAAATCTTGCACCCCATGCAGGTTATCGAAGCTGCCATCGAATGCTTTAACAGCAACGATGAGGCTATTGATCTAGCCCAAATCGAAGGCTTTGTGCGTCAAATTCTCGGTTGGCGAGAATATGTGCGTGCTGTGTACTGGGTCAACATGCCCGACTATGCCCAGCGCAATGAGTTTGATGCACAACGTAACCTGCCAGAGTATTTTTGGACTGGCGAAACCAAGATGTCCTGTATGAAGCAGGCTATTGATCAATCATTAGATTACGCTTACGCCCATCATATTCAGCGCCTTATGGTCACAGGCAATTTTGCCATGCTCACGGGCATTGATCCCGACCAGGTTGATGGCTGGTATCTGGGCATTTATATCGATGCGATTGAATGGGTAGAAATGCCCAACACCAGAGGCATGAGCCAATTTGCCGACGGAGGCCTAATTGCTACCAAACCCTATGCTGCCAGCGGCAGTTATATTAATAAGATGAGCGATTACTGTAGCGACTGTCATTACAGCGTTAAAGAGCGCTTCACAGAACAGGCCTGCCCTTTTAACAGTCTGTATTGGCACTTTATGCAGCGCCATGCCGACAGGTTTTCTCGTAACCCGAGAACTGCCATGGCCTATCGAAGCTGGGATAAAATGGATACGGACGTGAAGCGCCAGCTACTAGAGCGCGCAGAATACTGCTTGGAGAATATTGAAAGCCTTTAGCCCGAAAAAGAGCCTGTAGCCTTATTAGAAAGCCTTTAGCTTGGATGAAAAGCCTTTAGCGTAAATAGAGCCTTTAGCCCTGCCTAAGGTTTACTGACGTCTACCAGCGCATCAATAATATCGCTATAGTTTTCAAAAAACTCTTTAGAAGTGCCATCTTCAAACGTCACAGGCGACTTAAGATTACCCTCCATTTTAACAATACCCGTCGAGTCCAAAAAGCTCGCAACTGCCAATCTAAACTTAACGGTGCCAATCCAGTTAATATATTTCAAAATACCCCAATCCTGCTTTGTACCCCCAGTTGAATGATATTTCGTGATGCGAGTAAAGACCACGTCATTGGCGCGATCAACAAAAACATACTGGCCAAATTTACCGCTGGCATTAAAAATAACAGCTTCTTCATCGTGCTTCGAAATCCACCAGTGCAGTGAATAACCTCTATCCTGCTCAATAGTAGAGCTACTCAAATCGCTCCAGACCTTGGTGAATGTCTCGTCCACATAGTCAGCAGATATAATCTGCTCGCCGTTCCAATTACCGTTGCGGGCAAATAGCAGACCGAATCTTGAATACTGGCGCACGGTGGTATCGACGCAGCAATAAGTTAATGGATTGCCAGCCCCGTCTTGCCAAAGCACCACATCGGTTAAGCCTATTTTATTAAAGATACGCTCAGCCAATAATTTGTCGGCAGGTTCCCCAGTCGCCTGCAACAGAATATCGGCAAGTAACATGGAGTTGACGTTGTTGTACTCAAAGACCTGCCCCGCTTTTTGCTCCACCCCAACTGACTTTGCATAGGCCAGGTGGTCAGCAGAAAAGAACATATTTTCATGTTCGTGAGACGGCATTTCTAAACCACTGGTCATATCCAGAAGATGGCGAATCGTAATATCGCGGCGCTCATCATTAAAGTAGTCAAGATAGTTGGCCACCGGATCGTCGAGACTATCTATCTCACCTCTATCGATGGATATACCTACCAGGGCAGCATAAAAACTCTTTGCCATGGACCAAGATGTGCCATGGCTGTCTTTATCGTAACCTTCGGCGTAGCGTTCGCCCACAAGTAAGCCATTCTTAAAGAAGGCAACACCCTGAGTGGCTGCGTCTTCGAAAGATAGATCAAATAAGTGATCAATTTTTGACTGGTCTAAATTGACTTCTTCGGCAGAAGCTTGGGTCCAGTCTTGGACTGGATAATGCTGAATTAATGCAGTCTCAGGTGTCTGGGCTGATACGCCAAAACAGAACAGTAGCGCAATCAGAGCAACACATGGTCTCGCATTAATAATGCCATTTTTATTCTCAGTCATACCAACCCTCAGCCCTTCAATTATTATTTTATAACGCATAGTATATAGCGTAATTAATACCGGTACTGCGCTTTCGCCTGCTTTATTTATCGCCAAGATTGATCCATTATTGTAGAAAAAACGTGTGACCAAATATTCGTCTATCGGCCTCATATCTGCATACTAAAATACATAAAAGCTATTGCACTTGACATAGGAAAGGTCTAAGTTAGAGTTTCTAGGTTCCTATAATAT